>Ga0208899_1001300_pt1 | contig 17653 bp, 25 predicted proteins | sample VirMetDEL_Nov_24_FD_184518 | JGI IMG/M metagenome (GOLD analysis project Ga0208899, IMG submission 184518) | Aqueous microbial communities from the Delaware River and Bay under freshwater to marine salinity gradient to study organic matter... | ecosystem: Environmental > Aquatic > Marine >... | reverse complement strand
GTTGTCCTTTTTTTTGTAGTGAATTTGAAACCCCCCAACATGAAAGAAGAACTAGAACTGTGGCGATCTATTCAAAAAGAATGCGTAGAGAGCCTTAAAAGACACGGCGCAATATTGGAAGCCATAACCGATAGAGGCCAAGCAGTCATAAGAAAGAACCCAGCGCTAGAAGCTTTGGCAAAGGCCGAAAAGAAAGTAGCAGAACTAGAAAAGTTAGTAGGTAGTGAACTCAACCTGGACTGAAAATATTATTGAACGCTACTGCGTTCTCACGGAAGACGAACACGCGGGCAAGCCAGTTAAATTATTGGACTGGCAAAGGCACCTTATTCGTAATAGTGAGGGTAAGCGAATGGTGTGGCTAGAAATACCACGTAAGAACGGTAAAAGTGCTTTTATTGCTATGCTAGCCATAGCCCATATGCTGGAAGGCTTTAAGAATAACAGTAACCCACAAGTAGTACTAGCAGCTGCGACCAGGGAACAAGCGGGCATACTCTTCGCCTACGTCCGGAACATGGTACTATTTAACCCGGAACTACAAAAGGTACTAGAGCCATACCGAAAGGAAATACGGTTAAAGGGCCGCCCAGGCTTTTTAAAGACCTTGACCAGCGACGGAGGCAGCAACCACGGACTTAACCCAAGTCTTATTCTTTGCGACGAAATACACGCCTGGAATGAAGTAAAGGGGCCGGACTTATGGGAGGCGCTGCGTACTTCAATGGCGGCACGTCCTTCTAAAATGGTGGCTATTACTACCGCGGGTGGCGCTTATACATTTGCCCACAAGTGGCACGAATACGCCAAGCAAGTACAAGAGCGCCCCGAAATAGACCCGTCGTGGCTGACGATCATATACGGCGCAGAAGATAACGAAGACCCACACGACCCGAAGGTATGGGCAAAGGCTAACCCCAGCCTAGGGGTAACGGTGAGCCTTAAGTACTTGGAAGAGTTAAGCAACACGGCGAAACACGATGAGCCGACGCTATTAAGCCTACGTAAGCTGCACCTAAACCAATGGGCGGGCAGCGCTCAACCCTATATAGAGCTAGCGAAGTGGCTTAAATGTACCAACAAAAAGACAAGCGTTAGTAACTGGCGGTGCTTTCTTGGGGTTGACTTGGCCGCGGTAAACGACTTTACCGCCTACGCCATATTGTACTTTAATGGCGAAAAGTTCCATACGGTCCAGTATTACCAAATAACTGACCATGCTATGGCCAAGCGTAAGAACAAGTACCCGAACCTAGTGCGCAACTGGGCCAAGAATGGGAACCTAGAAATAGTAAAAGGCGAAGTAACGACCACGGCCCACCGCCTGGCAATCATTGAAAGAATAATTAACGAGCATCCAGTAGAGGGCATATTTTTTGATCCATGGAACGCAGCCGAAACGGTGGACACACTACGCCAGCGTTACGGCAAAAACTTTTGTTACGAAGTGCGACAAAGCGCACTTATGATAAATGAACCCATGAAGCTACTATACCGTAGCGTAGTAACGGGCAACATAACGCACGACGGCAACCCCGTTACCGCTTGGATGATAGCGAACACTAGCTTACACATAGACAAGAACGACAACTGGACTTTTCAAAAGGACAAGGCACCCGACCGCATCGACGGCACCGCGGCAGTACTCACGGCTATGGCTGGTTACGTACACAACGCGCAAACGGGTTTAAGCGCATACGACCGAGAAGAAATAATTTTCGTTTAAATTTGTATATTCAATTTTTATTTTGTAAACTTTACGCGCACGTATGGCATCATTTTACGATAGAGTAAAGCGCAGTATTTCGGGGGTAGTTAACCCCCGTCCCTGGCTCATTAACCTTTTTGGAGGCACCGGCACTACCGCCGGTGAGAATGTAAGCAGCACCAATGCGCCGAAGGTCGCCGCGGTCTACGCTTGCGTTAACCTTATTGCAGATACTATTTCCAGCCTTCCTTTTCGCCTAGTGCGTGAAACTGAAGAGGGTACGGTTTACGTCCCTGGATCTATTGACGATATGGTACGCATTTCGCCAAATAGCAGCTACAACTCTTACGCCTTCCGAAAGGCAATGATGACCCAGCTACTATTGCGCGGGAACGCCTACGTACTTCCTATGCGTAACGGCGCTAGCCTTGCGGGGTTCGAGCTAGTCGATACCGACCTAGTAACGGTTGACACAACAAACGGCCAACTTCGTTACCAGGTACACTTAACCAACGGCGTAAAGCTGAACCTAGAGCCTAGCCAAATTATCCATCTTAAACTTTGGACGCTCGACGGCATCCAAGGCGTAAGCCCGATTACCTACGCACGGGAAACGATCGGTACCAATATGGCGGCTACTAAACACCTTGGCAGCTTTTACGGCCGAGGTGCTACGCCAAAGGGCATCCTTCAAATTCAAGGTACTATACGCGACGCTGACCGCGTCCGCCAAATTGGCCAACAGTTCGACGCTCGATACGCTGGCGATAACGCCGGAGGTACGGCGGTACTTACCGAAGGTGCGGAATACAAGCCCGTAGCTATGAGTATGCGCGAAAGCCAGTTCCTGGAAACATTGCGCTTTGGAGTAGAGGAAATTTGCCGCCTTTACAAGGTACCACCGCATAAGGTGGGCCACATGGAAGGTGCCGGCTATTCAAATAGTATTGAGGCACAAAACGCCCAGTTCGTTACTGACTGCATCCGCCCGTTAGTAGAACTTATCGAAATGGAATTTACGGCGAAGGTGCTGAACGGCAACCGCCGCTTTAACTTGGACATGCGAGCGCTTATGCGTGGCGACATCATGACCCAGGTACAACGTAACGTAAGTTACTGGAATATCGGAGTTATGAGCGCTAACGAGATCCGTAAGGAAGAAGGCCTAGCCCCTATTCCCGACGGGGACGTATACAATAAGCCTATGCACATGAGTCCACAAAATGACGTAAACAATGGACAACAAGGAGACACGCAGCCTACCGCTGCCGAGTGATGGAGAAGGACGAAACGTTAGTGGATACGCCGCAAACTTTCGAGAATATGACATGGGTTCTTTTAGGGAACGCATCGAGCGTTCAGCCTTCGATAACTTGGACGCTTACGACATCCATGCTCTATACAACCACGATTACGACAAAGTACTGGCCCGAAGAAATAAAGGTAAAGGAACCCTAGAACTTACGACCGACGAAACGGGCTTAAAGTTCGGTTTCGAACTTCCCGACACCGCAACGGGTAACGAAGTACGTACACTTGTAGGACGTGGGGACGTAGACCAGGCAAGCTGGGCATTCACCGTAAAGAGCGAAGAATGGCTAGACGTACGCAGCGAAAAACCCTTACGCGTTATTAAAGAGGTAGGCGAAATTTACGATATTAGTCTTACGCCCCGTGGCGCAAACCCTACTACTTCCGTAGCTCTTCGCAGCTTGGAGGCAGCACAACAAGAATACAAAGAACCCGAACTGGAGGAACCAGTAATAGAAACAAAACCCGAAAACGTGGAAAACGTAGAAAACACCGAGGAACGCGCTGCGAATTTCGTAGACGCTTCCGCAGTCCAGGGCAAGCTCTCTAAATCCGAAGAGCGCGACTTGGCTAAATTCAATATCGTTAAGGCTATCAACGAGGCCCGTAACGGTAAACTTACTGGCATCGAAGCCGAAGTAAACCAGGAAGGTATTAACGAAAAGCGCAAGCTTAACCAAGATTACCGCGACTCTCACGCCGTAAACTTGCCCGAGTTCCTTTTCAAGCGTACCCAAACTGCCGGAGGTGCTACCACCGGTTCCGACTTGGTATTTACCGAGCCTGGTCGTTACGTAGACTTCTTGTACCCCAATACGCCTATGCTCAACCTTTGCAGCGTAGCCGATAACTTGGTAGGTAACGTAGACTTCCCCAAGCAGACTTCTAGCTACTCTTTGAACTGGCAGACTGAAACGGGAACCGATAGCGCACAAGACATCAACTTCGACAAAGTAACTATGAGCCCCAAGCGTGCCGTAATTACTGCGTCTATGTCTAACCAACTGTTGCGCCAAGAGTATAGCCGCGGCATCGAGCAGCGTATTATCGGCCAGCTCAACTTGTCATTTAACAAAGGTTTAGAGAACGCAGTACTTAACGGTACTGGTGCATCTAACCAACCTTCCGGCATCTATACCGAATTGGCTGGCCAGGCTTTGACCTTGGGCGCTATTTCTTTCGACGACTTGGTAGACATGGAAGCAGCTTTGGCAGCCGCCGACGCTTTGGACGGACGTTTGGCCTATGTTACTCACCCTAACGTAGTGGCTAAATTGAAGAAGACCAAGGTAGACGCTGGTAGCGGACGTTTCTTGGTAGAGGGTATGCTTGACCCAGTTAAGACGGCTAACGGCTATAACATCTACAATACGACCCTTTCGAAGAAGACCAGCGGAACGCCCGACACCTACGGCATTTTGTTCGGTAACTTCAGCGACGTGCAGATTGGTTTTTGGGGTGGCGCTACTCTTATGGTAGACCCTTATACTAACATGAAGTCTTCAATCGTAGAAGTGTACGTAGAACGCTTTATGGACGTAGCCGTATTGCGCGACGCCTCTTTCGCTTTGGCAACTGACGTTACTATCTAACAATGGCGAATAGCATTACATATACACCGCAAGCCATCGACCTAGCCGGGCTTAAGTCCTTTTGCCGGGTAGATGGTAGCGACGACGATAACCTTTTAACGTTCCTTTATGAGGCAGCGTGCGAAGAGGCTTTGTCTTACGCGCACGTGGTGGTAGGTAGTGCAGACATTACCAGCGACACAGTATGGGCGAGTTCTTACGAACTCCCCTACTGGCCGCTTGGTAGCGTTACTTCAGTTACGGTTTACGTAGAGGGAGTAGCAACCGCCGACACCGAGTACGAATTACTCGACGGCGTTATTAGCCCTTCTATTGGCGAAGAGGGCGACCGTATGGTTATTGTCTATACGGCTGGCTATGCCGCAGCACCTAAAGACTTAATACACGCTATTTACCAGCGTGTGAAGTTCGGGTACGACTTCGGCGACGATATGCCCTACAACGTCGGCCCGCGTTTCTTTGACCGTATCGTATTCCGTTACCGTAGGAATTTTGCATGACCCTAGACCGACGCGTAACCCTATACGAACCGACCACGTCCGTTAACAATAGTGGCCAGGTTAAGCGCAGCTACGCTAGCGCCGGGGAGTTCTACGCCCAGGAAGTTATACCAGGTATTGAGGTAGCCGGCAGCGAAGCGCTGGTTAACGATCAAATGCAAAGCCAATACACGGTTAACTGGCGTTTGCGTTACCAAACCGCAGTTACCGCAGAATGGAAGCTAGGTTACGGAGGTAAGTACTACGACATTATCAGCGTCGCCCCGGAGGGCCGCAAGCGCTATATTTTGGTAAAGACTAAATTGCGCGATAATGGCACGCTCTAAAGTATACCTACGCAGCCAGTCGGGACGTACCGAGAGCTTTGAAGAGTTCCGGCAACGTCTACGCAAATTAGGCACCAGCGAAACCATGCGTTTTCGTGAGGTGCGTAATTTACTTTTAAAAGAGGCGCAGCCCCTAGTTACGGAGGCACGCCGCCAGGCTTACGCAGATAGCCAAGAGCCAAAAGGTATTCGCATGAAAAGCCGCAGCGCTTTAGGTGCTAAATTCTATAACCTTTACGGGTCTATAAATAAGTGGGCCAATAAGGGTACTACTAAAGCCTACGTAGTGGTAGGCTTACGCGGTAGCCGAAAGCAAGGCGCCTACTATGCGCCCTGGCAGCTATTCGGAGGTACCGAAAAGAACTTCAAGCCAAAGGACTTTATCGGCCTAGCCGTAGATAACACCGACGTAGTAAAACGCGCTCAAAAGATGATGCAAAAGCACATCCAAAAACGCATAACTTCGGTGCTACGATGAACTACCTACAATACGTATACGACGCGGTAAACTCTGCCACTACGGAAGACGTTTACGCGTTAGCAGCACCCCAAGGTACCACGGCCGACCATATCGTAATAACGATCCAATCGGTTGACATTACCGAAAACAAAGACTTAAACGCTAGCGAAACTATTACCGCTACGCTCTTCTTCCATTACGCAGACGCAGACGCGGCCCAGGCCGAGTTATCAGTTATACGCGACTACATTAAAACGGACGTAGACTACATTACCGCCACCCTAGACGGTATACAGTTCTTCTACGACGACGTTAACGAACGCGTACTACTAGCAGCAGATTTTTTATTTATCCTTAATACTTAATAGTATGGCATCAATTTCCGGCGGCGAAGTCCGCATTTTACTCTCCACCGACGGCGGTAGCACTTATAAGGGCTTTGCGCTGGAGTCGGACGCTAGTTTTGAAATGAACGCAGAAACGAGGGAAGTAACGTCGAAGGACGACGCAATTTTCCGTTCCTACGTTACCAGCGCCAAAAACTGGACTATCAGCGGTAACGCTTTGTTCGGCGACGACGACGCTACCAACTGGAACCCAGACGACCTTTACGCTTCTATCGGTGCGGAGGTAGACCTTAAAATTACCCAATGTGCAGCCGGCACTACTACGCCCGCAACTGGTGAAACAAAGATTGAGGGTAACGCGATCCTTACGCAGCTTTCTGCCTCATTCCCCGACAAAGACAACGGTACCTACTCGTTCTCTTTGCAAGGCACGGGCGCTTGGACAATCGGAACTAACTAAAATAAATAACTGCTATGGGAAAATTTACGCTGGGGGCGGCGCTTTTATTTGAAGAGCTTACGGGCGGTAGCATTACCGACATGAGTAAGCCAAAGATTTCGGACATGGTAGCCATGCTTTACGCCCAGGAATACTGGGACAAAAGCGACCGGCCCACGTTCGACCAGTTTAAGAAAGACATTTCCGGCGAGGACTTGTCGAACCTTACCCAGCGGCTTAACGGCCCTTTTTCCCAGCCGGCGGCCCAGTAGACGTATTGGGCTTGCTGGTGGGACGTTTGGGGATTAGCCCAAGCGAGGCCAAGAAGCTGACAAGGGACGAACTAGATGCCGTAGTAAAACACGGCACGGAACGTCTAAAGGACGACTGGAAACGCACACGATGGCTAGCAGCCGTGCTAGTTAACGTAAGCGGGAAGACAGTAAAGAAACAAATGAAGGAAACGGACTTGCTCCGTTTTCAAGACGAACGAAAAGGTAACGGCTTTGCCGATTTTGTAAGAGCTGCACATGAGCGACGTAAGGAGTAAAGTAGTTTTAGGAATAGACGTAAACGAGTTCCGCCGGGGTATTGCCCAGGTGGATAGCTCTATTAAGGGTATTTCTAAACAGTTCCAAAACCTAGGCGGCATTATTGGTGCCAGCTTTGCCGTTTCTCAAATTCAGCAGTTCGCCAGCGAAGCCCTAGACCTGGCCATGAAGGCCGAGGGTATTGAAACCGCCTTCGAACGCATTGGCAATGCAGCCAATATGCAGCAGCTACGCCAAGCCGTCCAGGGAACCGTTAGCGACCTGGAGCTAATGCGTCAAGCGGTTACGGCCCAAAAACTAGGCATACCTATTCAAGAGTTTACCAAGTACCTAGGCTTTGCCAAAAAGCAAGCTAACGAGATGGGCGAGAGCGTCGACTATATGGTTGACAGTATCGTAAAGGGCGTGGGACGACAGTCTACTATGATCCTGGATAACTTGGGGATTAGTGCAAAGGCCGTACAAGAAGAACTAAAGAAGGGCGGAACCTTTGCCGAGGCCGTCGGCCGTATCATTCAACAAGAAATGGGCGGGGCCAATAATACCCTACTCACTACCCAAGACCGTCTACTCCAGCAACGCGCCGCACTAGAGAACATTAAAACGGAACTAGGCCAAAAGCTATTGCCCGTTTACGAGGCGGTACTAGGGTGGCTAAATAACGCCCTTAAAGGCATTAACGCCCTATTTAGTAGCCAGCTTACCTTATTCGAAAAGTTAGCGTACTACGCGTCTTATTTAGACGTTACGGGCATGGGTTCAGTTACCCGCGCTACGCTAGACGCAAAGGCAGCTACTGACGACTTTGCAGCCTCCGTACCAATGGTTGGGCAAGGTTTCCAAGGTGCTACCGAAGAAGTAAAGAAGTTAGGTAACGAACTTAAAAAGGTAGCCGGTATTAAGGTACAAGGCGGTATGCGTCTTGCTGACGTAGAGCCAGGGCTAGCACCAAAAGAAACGGCGGTTACCCCGCTTTACCAAGTTAACCAAGCAGTATTCGGCATTCGCCGCCAAGTAGAATACGCGGCGGGTTCTTGGGAATACTATACGGAGGCGCAAGCCAATTCCATACGTATTTCTAACGACTGGGTAACGCAAAGCCAAGCGACCGAAGAACAACTGCAAGCCCTTAACGTAGTGGGCCAGGAGTTCGGTCAAATACTTATGGCATCTTTTCAAGCCGCTATTATTAACGGCGAAAGTTTCTTTGATAGCGTAAGAAATGGCCTAAAGGCATACATTCAACAAATGCTAGCCGCTACGGCCGCTACACTTACCCTAGCCGCTGCCATGGCTATTATCTTCCCGAACGTAGGCTTTAAAGCTGCGTTTAACGTGTTAGGCGGTGGCATGGGCTTACCTTTCGGCATGGGTGATAATAACCAATTAAGCCTACGCCTTTCGGGTACCGACTTTTACGGTGGAGTAGTTCGCAACACTAACCGAGTAGCTAGAAGCGGTGGCTAAACAGTTAATAGCATACGCAAATACCGAGGGGTACAATTTCGCTATATGGGCCATAGACGCACCTTTTAGCGCAACGCCTTACGAGTTTACCGTAGCGTCTTGGGCTATTCGCTACGAAGCCCTGGACAATAACCAGCCCGGTATTATTCCGGCCATCTGCGACCTAGAGGCCCTAATTACTCAAGGCACGCTATCGGACAACCTACGCGACATTCTAGAAGATGCCGGCGGCATGTACTTCCTACGCATACGCCAAGGCACTAACGTAGTGTATAACGGCTTTTTTACGCCCGATCTAGGCAGCGTGGAACTACGCAACGGCCAGCGTTTTATTAAGCTAGTGGCTAACGACGGTTTCCAAATGATGGAAAAGAGTAGCCAAATTTACCAATTTAGCGGAGTAAAGCCGTTTACTACCCAGCTCTACGAAATATTCCTTTACTTCGATTTTTGGGACGTTTACGACGGCTATGCTATAAGTGAACACTTCGAGCCTACGAGTGCCGTAGACACGACGAAAGGGGGCTTATATTGGACGGGGTGCATACAAGAGGGACTGTACTACAAAGACGAAACCCAATTTAATTACCGCACCTTCCGCGAGGTACTAGAAGACATCTGCACGACCTGGGGCCTTCAGCTCTTCCAGGATAAGGGTCTACTGGTATTTCGTTCCGTGTATTTAGAAACCCCGGCTTGGTATAATTTCTACGTAACTAACGGCAGTTTTTTAGGACGCATTACGGGGTACACCCCAACGCCTTTAACGTCTTCGGTATACACGGACGGTAACGAACTATATAAGCCCGCCACGCGCCAGGTATTTATTACCCACGATCAAGTAGCTACCGACTATATACGAAGCGAAAGCGCAACGTACAAAGCCCGCTATAACTACTACGTAGCCGACGTTACCCCAACCGGGGCTAACCATATGGACTACTTCGCGGAGTTAAGAGCTAGGGCAACGGTCCAACCTGGCTACCCATTCCAAACGGTCGAATTCACTTTTTACGTATACATTCAGTTCGGCCCCTATTGGTGGAATGGTACGGCCTGGAGTTTAACGCAGACGGCCAACCAATTTAAAAAGCAACGTAACATACAAAACGTTACGGGTTCACCCACCATAGAGGACTTTAATTACTCTATAAACAACTTCCACACGGGCGACCTACCTAACATAGGTTCGGAACCTTTGTACATTACGGTAGAGGCTATTCAAACAATAGGCGACGATCTAGACGGTTTTGCTACTACGTCTACTATGATATTCGTATATCATGGCGACAACCCTAACGCTACCATATACTACGCAGACAATACCAAGCGCCGTAATGGGGTGGACGTAAGCTTAAATACCACCATAGCCGACCGCTGGCAAGGTAGCGCCATCGACCCAGCAATAGCTGGCGAGATACGCCGCTTTTTGGATGCTACCCGCGCAACCCATGCCGGTAACCTTTATTGGGATGCAGATAATAACCTACTAGCTACTAAAGTGGCAGTAGAAATGGGTAAGACGGCTTTTAAACCGCAGCAGTATTACGAGCTGGAACTAAATACGCCCATAAGTTATAACCATACCCTTACTTGGGGTGGGGTAAACTACAAGCCGCTTAACTTTTCTTTTGACCAATACGGTACCAATGTAACGTACCGCCAATGGGTCTACGGGGATATATTGACTGATCCAAATAACAATAGACCCGACCAGGAAATATGATAAGCTACGAATTACCACCTAACCCGCTTTACTACGCTTACGTCGTGAACGACGGCGGTATAGTGGAACTTAATACTTGTACCCTATGATTACTACCAGCCAGTTTATTACTATTTTTACTGGGGGTAACTATGCCGCGCCTATATGGGACGAATACGCCGCTTATGTTGCCGCCGATAGTGGAACAACTGAAGCCCGCGACTGCACTATTAACGCAATAGCCAACTTACTATGAGCCAATTTTTTGACCAGGCCAGCCTTGTGATGATCCCAAGCGGATACAAGAACGGCAAAGTTTACAGCCAAAAGCCACTTTCTGCGGACGGTGAACTAACTTTCACCCGCGCCAGTACGGCCACAAGAGTAAACGCAAGCGGACTCATTGAAAGCGTAGCAAGTGGAGTACCACGCCTTGACTATTCGGGGGGGGCAACTTGTCCAAGCCTACTTTTGGAACCGCAGACCACCGCATTAAACCAATACAGTGAGCAACTGGACAACGCTTACTTTTCTAAAAGTAATATCTTAAATGTTGACTCTAATGTTGTAGTATCTCCAGACGGGCAAACTTCGGCAGATAGAATGAAGCCTGACACAACCTACAACCAGCATTATATTAATAATACGTCAATCGCTTTAAGTGGTAAAAATACTATTAGTGTTTTCGCAAAATACAATGGTTATAATGTTGGACTTAGAGCACAAGGAATTGGAAATGGGCGAGCGTTTGTAAATTTTGATTTACAGAATGGCACCATTTTAGGAAGTGGCGGAATTGATTACGATGATTCAAGCATCACAAGTTTTGGCGATGGGTGGTATCGTATTTCTTTAACATTAGACCAACTATCAGCCTACGGCTTTGGTATTTATGCAGTAAACGGAACAACGGCAACGGAATTGCCAGTATTTAGCGGAGATGGGACAAGTGGCGTTTATTTATGGGGCGTGAATTGCACGCAAACGAGTTACCTACAAAGTTACATCCCAACTTTAGGGTCTGCGGTTACGTGCTTGGCTGACACTGCAACCAAAGAAGAAGATTCGCTAATAAGCACTCAAGAATTTACTTTGTTTTTTGAACACAAAGCGCTTGGTTCTTCTGGTACTGATTGGATTTATCGCGTAGATATTAGCGGAACAGGTGATGACATCAGTCTTTATACCAGTTCAAGTATCGGGTTGAATGTGTATTTAGGAAGTGGTAACGGGGGCTATATTTTTGGAAATAGTGCAAATGATGGCTTTACTATCGGTTCAGATTCAAAAGTGGCATTGACTTATAACGGGGATAGATTGGCGTACTTTATCAATGGCAGCCTTTATGATTCAGCAAGTGGAATCTCATTTGTTGATAATGTAAATAGTTTAATATTAAGGGGTCAAAAAGCAATAGCTCAAAAGAAATGCCTCGTTTTCCCCGAAGCCCTAACTGATGCCCAGTGCATTGAACTTACCACCTTATGAAATACTTAAAGTACTTTTTCACGCCTACGCAAAAGGCCTCTGCCTTTGCCAAGATTACGCAAGAGGACGCTGAAGGCGTAACTTCAGCGCAATGGGACTCTTCCAAGGTGGTCGCGGTAGCTGACTTGGGGCAGCCAGTAGTTACTCCCGCCACCTATGACGAAGAGGGGAACGTATTAACCGAAGCGGTACTATCTTCTAAACACGAAGTAGACATCCTTTGGGCAGACCAACCAGGTACTACGTCATTCTCTAGCTACGTAGTATGGCCCACCCCTGGAGGCTATACCCATACCTTCGCGGGATGGGAAGCACAGTACGCCAAAGACTATTGCGAAGCCAACCCTAACGCCGCTTATTGCCAACCACCAGCACCCATTGAACCATGATTAAAAACGAGTTCCTAGCGGGTTCCTGGATCGGTACCGGCTTTACGTTTCTTACTATGCAAATGCAAGACCTATTTATGGTAGGTTTTTGTCTTACTTTATTCATTAACTTGGTAGCTCTATGGGATCGCTTCAAACCCGTCTTTTTAAGCATTGGAAAACGTCTAGCGTCGGTATTGCGCTCATTGCTGGGGCGCTAGTCCTGGTATGGTTCGAGAAAGCTGCCCTATCGGAGTGCGTACCCTTTTGGGTAGGTGCTTTTGGTCTATTTTTAGCCAAGGACAAATAATGTTAAGCCCCTACTTTGCGCTGCAAGAGTTCACGCGTACCAGTACGGGGCTAACCAATATACCAGGCCCGGAAGAAGTAGCCAACCTACAAGCGTTAGTAGACAATGTGCTACACCCAGCACGGGTAGCCCTTGGGCCTATTCATATAAATAGCGGGTTCCGTAGTGTAACCGTTAACCGTATGGTAGGCGGTAGCAAGACCAGCCACCATCTTCGGGGGATGGCGGCAGATCTAGACCATTGGCGTAGTAACGAAGACCTTTTTAACTGGATAAAAACGAACTGCAAGTACACCCAGCTAATACGCTACGGCGATACTAAACTTCGGTTCATACACGTAAGCTACGACCCACAAGACCTAAAGAATGAAACCCTACGCGCTCTTAACATTGGTAAGCGCGTGCGTTATTTCAAGTTGTAAAACACAACAAATAACCACGCCAGGCGAAACCGTAGTAATTACGGAACGCGTAGCCGTGGTAGATACCGTAGTACTAAAAGATACCGTTACCATTACAAAAGACCGGCTGCGCATTCGTTTGCTGAAGCTTCCGGGTGATACCGTGCGAGTAGAGGCAGAATGCGCGCCGGACACGGTAACAGTAAGAACGACCCACGTAGAGTACAACACCGAAAAGCTGGAAAGGCAGCGACAATTTACGGGCGCATTTTTCTTGCTGGCCCTGTTGTTATTTATTCTCTTACTCCTTAAAAGATGATACGCCAGGTTCACCGCAATAGCCACGTAGTAGACGCGAAGAACAAAGTAAAAATACTTCTTATTTCCGACCTTCACTGGGACAACCCCAAATGCCATAGGGAAACCCTTAAAAGGCATTTAGACTGGGCAGTAAAAGAAGGGGCTATAATAGCCGTTAACGGGGACTTCTTTTGTCTTATGCAAGGCAAGTACGATCCTAGGGGAAGTAAGAAAGACATACGACCCGAACACAATAAGGCGAACTACCTAGACGCGGTTATAGAAGACGCGGTAGACTGGTTCGGCCCTTACGCTAACCATTTGCAGTTCATAGGGTACGGGAACCACGAAACGAACATTTTAAAGCGCCTAGAAACCGATCCTTTGCGCCGCTTTGTAGACCTATTTAACTATACGTATAAGCCAGTTAGGCCCTTGTGGCTGGGTGGGTATGGCGGGTGGCTTACCGTACAGTTTAAACCTACAAGCACGCGCAGTAAGAGTTACCGAATACATTACTACCACGGTAACGGCGGGGGCGGTATTGTAACCAAAGGCGTTATTCAAAACCAGCGCCGGGATGCTATGACCGAGGGCGCTAACTGTATATGGATGGGCCACGTACACGAACTGTACACCATGGTAGTAACAAAGCACACAATAGACAAAAACTTTATACCGCAGCTTATGGACGTACTACACGTTCGTACCGCAGCTTACAAAGAAGAGTACGACGGAGGCTACGGGGGCTGGCATATCGAACGAGGCGCACCGCCCAAACCTATTGGCGCAGTCATGCTAGAAATAGGCGTAAACCATAGTAACGAGCTTTACGCTATTCCGACTACTATTACGGATAAAACGCACTAAAAGGGTGATTTTGGGGTAATTACTTTTTTTATACCTTGGGGGTATGGAAAAAGGACTGTTTAACCCCGACACGGCACCCCGCTACATAGTCTACACGGTTATGTTTGCAATGTGCCTAGCCGCTTTAGCTGCACCCTTTGCAGTTATGGCGGTATTTACCGCCCTGGTAGGATGACCGTTTTAGAGGAAACCCAGGCAAAACTAGCACTAGCAGCAATTAAGCTAGAGAAGCTACACGACGACTATAAAGTAGTCAACCCGGAGAACATCTACTGGTTACTCCGTATGAAAAGAGCGTTAACAATGCTACGCGAAGCGAGCCTTAAGCTCATGGAATTAGAAAGTATCGAACTACCAAGCAATGAAAACTAGCACAATTACCGCCGTTAAAGGTAACGGCACATGGGAAGGCCCGCACGGGTTACTCTATTCGTATGAGGTTACACTAGCCAACGGCGATAACATCCTACTAAACGCAAAGAGCAATAACGCGTTTATGACTGGCGACGAATTGAACTACGAGCTTACCGGTAAAACGGATCGTAACCAAACGCCCTACGCTAAAAAGGTAAACCCACAGTTTACCGCTAACCGCGCACCAGCTACACCGTCTTACGGTGGAGGCGACGACCGTAACAAAGCTATAGAGGTACAAATGGCTTTTAAATGCGCTATGGAGTACCTGGTAAGTAAGAACGAGAACATAGGTAATATAGAAGAATATGCCAAGTTTATCTACGAAAGAGTACAAGACGGTAAGCGAAATTTTTAACCGCTTAATTTTTTGGGAAGAGCAAATACGCAAGGGCTACGAAAGTGGTACCATGGAAGACCGTAGCCGCTATTACTCACAGCACGTAGTAATACTAGACCTAAAGGGGTTTATTACCCGTAAGCTGGAGGAAGAATGAATGTTAAACAAAAGGGTAACCGTTTTGAACTGGCCGTAGCGCGAATGCTGCGGCCGTTCTTTCCCGAAGTAGGGACGGCAAGAAACCACGATAGGGAACTAGATAACCAAAAGGTAGACCTAGTTAATACCTACCCTTTCCTCATTCAATGTAAACACGTAGAACGTGGCCTAGACCCCTTTAAGGTACTCGAAGAGATGCCCGACTGGGACTACCAGTACAAAGTGTTGCTTTGGAAGAAGAACCGCAGAAAGACCCTGGTAGTGATGGAATGGGACGACGCGGAAGAGATTTTAGCAATGATTAAACGCGAAACCCTTTAACACCAAAGACTAACGCGATGCGGCTCAAAGTGTAAAGTAAATGAGCCACAAAGTGTAAAATAATGCACCTTAACACGGAAAACATCCGAATTGATGCAAAATCACTCCTTAAAGTGTAAAGTATTGCACTAAAGATGGAATTTAACACCAAAGAGAAATGAAAGAAGTAGATAGCTCTTTAGTAAGAACTATTCGTATGAATGGCCGAAACCAAATGAAAGGTGAGATGATCCGCTGGCTAGATGCACACCCACACGCTAGCGCTCTCGACCTAGTAAAGCACTTCTGCGGGACTATTTGGATGGGGGGAGGTACTGAAGATGGACGATATAAAGAAGGCCAAAACTACAATAGATAGTTACCTGGCATACTGTAAAGGGAAGGGCTGGAAGGTTGACAACTTGGAACGCGCGTTTAGTGAGTTGACGCGCGGGGTTGGGTTAATGGAAGAAAGGGAACAGTTACTATATAAGTGCTGCCTTTTCTTGGCCAAGTTAGACCGCCACCCTTCCCATCTTTACTGGATCAAGAACCTAGACGCTGAAACGCTAGAGCGTGAGGCAGAAATAGACGTAGAATACTTTAAAACCAAGTTTAACGAATGGTTGAACCTATAGACGGTATTACTGACCCCTGGGAGTGCGGTAATTACTTAATCGAGCAAATGAAAGACGGCTTTACACACAATGGCCGTTTTTTTATCTACAATAATGGCTACCAGGAACTAAAGCGCGATGCTTTAGAGCTACTAATTCTACGCATACTAAAGGAAAAGGCTACACAAGCTAAAATAAGCCTGGTCATAGACCGCCTTACCTACGAGCTGCCCAAGTACGAGCCTAACGAAAAGTATTTAGCATTCGAAGACGGTTATTTAGATCCTACTACGTGTAAGTTTGTACGCGGTGAGTATGAAAAGGAGGCAAGAGTATACCAGCGTATGCCCTTTAAGTACGACAACGTAGCCCAGCCGACCGAGTGGTACGCATTCCTAGACCAGGTATTCGAGGGCGACGAAGATGCAGAACAAAAGAAAATGCTTATCCAGGAGTATTTCGGGTACTGCCTAATGCGCGACATGAACTACCACAAAGCCCTTATGCTGTACGGTAGCGGTGGTAATGGAAAGAGCGTTATATGCGATATTCTCGAAGCTCTAGTACCATACGCTACGCACTTGGAATGGACGGAATTAGGCGAGCAACGCGGCCTAGAACGTTTAGCCGATAGCTGGCTTAATGTAAGCACGGAAATAAGCTATAAAGAGAATAGCGCCAGCACGGGTTTTAAGAAGGTGGTAGCGGGTGAAACCATTACCGCTAACCCTAAATATAAGCGACCTTTCGACTTTAAGGCCCATTGTAAATTGATCTTCGCCAGTAATGGCGTACCACAAACGGAGAGCGATAGCGGAGTATTTAGGCGTTTAATCATTATTGCCCTAAATAACTCATTCGTAGGTCGTGAAGACTGGCAGTTAACCAAAAGGCTAAAGGAAGAGTTACCAGGCATATTTAACTGGGCCATAGTAGGGGCAGCACGCCTACGCGGCCAGGGTTACTTCACCTACGTACCTTCTAACGTTACCGAGCTACAAGAGTATAGAAGGGCCATAAATAGCCTTCAATCGTTCCACGACGAAGAGCTGAACATGTACGAAGGGCAAGAAATTAGCTTTAACGAGTTCTACCGTAGCTATACTAGGTACTGCCTGGAAACGTCAAATAGACCGTTTGCACGCAACAAAGTGAGAGGAGTAGTTAAACTACTTAACCTTAAACTAGACATTTACACGGGACATGCTAACACACGCATGGTCAAGGCTTTGGCCCCTATAAATTGGGAAGGCTCAGACCCTTTTAGTTAACTACTTTAACTACTTATATATATATTATTATATATACATACACATATAGAATAGCAATAAATAGTTTTTTTATTTAATTATAGTTAACTAGTTAACCAATGGCCAACTACCTAAAGCATAGGCACGCACGTACACGGCAGTCATACCGCCAAGAGAAGCTATACAGTAGCAAGGCATGGCGCAGATACCGTAAGGCCATCATTAGCCGTAGAGGTGGCGAATGCGTAGAATGCGGGGCTACACCACTAGACCAGCATATACACCTAGACCACATTAAGCCATTGGCTGAAGGAGGCGAAGCGTTTAATGAAGAGAATATACAAATACTTTGTCGTGAGTGCCACGGACGCAAGACCGCTAACGAGGTATGGGGGGTGGGTTCCATCTCAAAGAGCGACCCCGATTATTA
>Ga0208899_1001297_pt1 | contig 17656 bp, 13 predicted proteins | sample VirMetDEL_Nov_24_FD_184518 | JGI IMG/M metagenome (GOLD analysis project Ga0208899, IMG submission 184518) | Aqueous microbial communities from the Delaware River and Bay under freshwater to marine salinity gradient to study organic matter... | ecosystem: Environmental > Aquatic > Marine >... | reverse complement strand
AGAGTATATAGGCTGACTAGATAGGAACAGATTATGGTGTATATGACTAACTAGACATAGGAAACAAATATAAAAAAAAAGTAGTAGCCGACAATTAAGCCGACTACTACTAAGTATGATACTAAGACATATAGTCTTGAACAGTACCTTTGAACCTACCATTCATAAAGGCTTTACATTCCTGTAAAGTAGGCACTTCATCGAACCTATCAGATATCGCGTTAGTACCTATCTCTTCCATAAAAGCATTAGACATTGTGCCTGCTTTTGTAGGTTTGAAAGCCTTACGAGTAAGAACTTTGGGATATGCTTTGAACAATTCTTGCAATTGAATAACTGCCTCGTATTGTTTAAGTATCCCTAAGTTCTTGAATTTTCCCTGAGTGTCTTGAGTTGCTATCATATAGCGTGTCTTACCCTCGCTTTCGGGGGAAAATTCAAAAGAGGAAGAACCTCTTAACTTAACTAAGAGATAACCCTTAGGTAAATATTTCTTAGAAGATGGATATACTTGACATATATTTTCTTCCTCTTTTGTGTAGAACCTATGAATAGGTTTATTTGTAGCCATAATTAATCACTTATCCTTTCATATCGATATATATAGCTAATGACCAACATACTACGATAAGTCAAGTTAAACCGCCTTATAGAAGTACTTTCTTTACTGGATGCTTATGCGTACATATTAGTGCGTGTAGTACTTCTTAAGGAATTTAACTTTACTATTGTAGTAAAAGGTTCTTTGTGCTTTGTACAAAGGTTCTTGTTGGGGGTCATTAACTATATATATAACCCACAGTAGAAAGATGATAATAAAATAAGGAAAAGCAAAACACACTATAAAAGTAGCGGTGGTGGGTGGGTTGTGGCTACGTAAGTAATGAGTGTGTTTTGTGTATGACTATATTTTATATTAGCTTTCGGTTAGCTAGTACGAATTATGTATGGTGTTTAACAAAGGGTATCGTTTCCAAGGAAAGGTAGGACAAATTAAGTAACTATATAGTATTGTCGTGTAAGTATTACATATAAGTTAGTAGATAGTACCCTATCGTACTTGCACTGTGCGTAATAGTACGCCTGTGTGTTAGAGGGGGGATTTAACCTAGCCTCCCCTATATATCATTACGTAAGTAGAAAAAAGATTGCTGGTAATTGTGTGAGGAAGGAAAGTGGTGTAGGTTTGTTTACAGGCATTGTGAACAATCAAGAAGGTATAGATTGATAATCTACACCACCGTTCCTATTGTCCTATATTACCACACTATTGCTAGTAAAGAGAAAGAAAAAAAGAACTTTTTTTAATAGTACGCTTGAAGTGTGTAGTGCGTACAGCGAACCCTGTGTCACTCCCTCCCAACCAAGTGTTTAAGTTTAGTGAACATTATGTTTGCTTTTCCTTAAAAATTAAATATGTGAAGTAATAGCCTTTAACGCTAGTTACCACCGTGTAGCTAATCGGCTTTATCCTTCCAAGTATGTTCTTTGAAACCATTCCTTATGAGCTACTGATTTCAAATGCCTATGTATAAAACTATACTACTATTATAATTTTAAGCAAGTTAAAGGAGGATAGATGTTTGATTTTAAAGAGCAACTAGCAATAGGAGAAAAAGGAGAAAGATTAGTTAAGTTATTTTATGAACGACAGACTGATGACGGCTCCACTAAGTTTATAGTAAGAAAGACACGAATAGAGGAACAACTAAAGGGTGCTGACCTATTCATAATCAATAATGAACTAGGTATGAAGTATGTAGAAGTTAAAACTGACACACAAACTAAAGATACAGGTAATGTAGCTCTAGAGATACAGATAGTACAGGATGACGGCACAATGCAAACAGGTTGTCAATTCAAGACCTTTACTGACTATATGTTTTACTGGGCTTACCCAACTAATCAACTTTATTACTGGAACCCTGAACAACTAATACCCTTTATTGTTGACTGGTTAAGGGAAGATAAATACAGGATTATAGAGGCTGAAAATAAAAATTTTTTTTCACGCAACTTAATTGTGCCTGTGGATGACCTGCTCGCGACTGGCGTAGTACGCACTATAAATTTGAGTTTTCATATTTTGCAAGAGGTAGAAGAGGGTAAGGAGGCAAACCCTGCCTCTACCTCATAATATAGTATAATAAACAGATGGCTAAATACACAACTTGTAAAAGTTGTAGAAGACCTTTAGAAGTAGTACAATTTATAAAAAAATGTACTAATCTTGGTTGTATAGAATATAACAAACCGATTGGAGCTAAAGTTGTACGGAAAAAAATCCAAAAAAGCCAAGAAGAAGAATAATGGCAAAAGCAAAAAAAAATATATTTGAAAATCCTAATTTGCTCAAATCTTGGGCTATGGATGTAGTGGAGAATTGTGGTAGTGTTATTACTAACACACCACCACATATGGAAAACTTAGATAAGTTAATTACTGAGTTTGTTTCAGATTATAATAAACAAATGGAAAATAATGCCATATTACCTTAAATCAGGAAAGTTGTATAAAGGACCATATCACAAGATGAAAGATGGTAGTATACATACTGGTAAAACCCATAGCAAAACAAGTAAAAAATTATTTAGGAAAAAACCAAAATGAGCGTAACTTATAGAGGAGAAACTTTTTCAGGTTACAATAAACCTAAGAAAACACCTAAAGCTAGCAAATCACACGCTGTGTTAGCTAAGAAAGGTGACAAAGTAAAATTAGTTAGATTTGGACAACAAGGCGTTACAGGCGATGGTAAGAAAAATACTGCTAGAAGAAGGAGTTTTCACGCAAGACATAATTGTGCTGCAAAGAAAGATAAATTCTCAGCAGGTTACTGGGCTTGTAAAGTTAAGTGGTAGCTAAAAATATAATTTGTATTTCTCCTGAATGTGAAGAAAAACTTCCTTCTAATAAAAGAAAATATTGTTCTGACACTTGTATGTGGCGTGAACAAAAAAGAAAAGCTCGTTATAAAGAACAAGGCAGAAATTACGAACCTGTAATTAAAGAAGCTAACAAAGGTAAAGTAACTCAAGTTAGACGAGGTGCTCTTTATGATAAATTTGTAAATCAAGGATATGCTTTAGATTTAATTCAAGGCAGATTAACTAGACAAGAAATTGCAGATGAACTAGGTTGTACTGCAGCACACATATCAAGACTACTCGGTGCATTTCAGGAAGATTACGAAAAAGATAAACAAGCTGAGAATTGGGAAGTATCTGATGATGCTAAACAATCATTAGAAGATTTTCAAAATTTTAGAGATAGATACTTTTTAACAGAACAAGGTATTCCTTTTGAAACAGCAAATTTTCATCATAGATGGATAAAATCTATTAACAAAGCTTTACTTAATGGTGGTCAGCAAATGATACTAAGTCCACCACGACACGGTAAAACTGAGTTGTTAATACATTTTGTTATATGGCTTATTTGTAGAAATCCTAACATAAGAATTATGTGGGTAGGTGGTAATGAAGATATTGCTATGAACTCTGTAATGTCTGTTATGGATACCTTAGAACAAAACGAAAAATTAAAAGAAGATTTTTGTGGACCTGGTGGTACATTTAAACCTGCAACTAGAGCAGGAAAGATGTGGTCTAGGAATGGATTTACAGTATCTACTAGAACAGTATCTGGTATTAAATCTCCAACAATGATTGGTATTGGTCGTGGTGGTAAGATACTTTCTCGTGACTGCGACTTAATTATTGCAGACGACATTGAGGACCATAGCTCTACTATGCAACCTTCATCAAGAGAAAATACAAAGAACTGGTGGACTACAACTCTTGGTTCTAGAAAAGAGGAACATACTGCTATGGTGCTTATAGGTTCTAGACAACACCCTGAAGATTTATATTCAGCAATATTAGAAAACGAAGCTTGGGAAACTATAGTTGAAGAAGCTCACGATAGTATGTGTAACATAGCTGAGTTTGAAGAAGATAAACATATTGATTGTATGTTATGGAAAGGCAAGCGTAGTTTCAAATGGTTAATGAACAGAAAGAAAGACGCTATGACTACTGGTGGTCTAAAGAATTTTGAAATGGTATATCTTAATAAAGCATTTAACGATAGCTTAAGATTATTTAATCCTGAACAAATACAAGAATGTTATGACCCAAATATGAAATTAGGTTATGTTCCACCTGGTTCTTATTTAGTAGCAGGACTTGACCCAGCAGCTACAGGTTATCAAGCAGGTTTCTTATGGGCTGTAGAAACAAAGAATGGTCAAGTTAAATTAACAATGGTTGATTTAGAAAATCATCACGGTGGTGGATTAGAAGAAGCATTTAATCTTATAAAGTTATGGCACGAAAAATATAATTGCTATCACTGGGTAATAGAAGAAAATGGATTTCAAAAAGCTATTAGACAAGATAAACATACAAAAGAATATTGCAATGTACAAGGTATCAAATTAGAAGGACACGAAACACATAAAAATAAATGGGATGAAAGATTTGGTGTTACAGCACTTGCACCTATGTTTAGTGATAAAATGATTACATTACCATTTGCAGATGCAACTGCACAAAGTAAGACAATCGCTTACACTAAACAGCTTACTTATTTTGCAAGTAAAAATTCTGCAAGAGGTAAACATAAATCAGATATAGTTATGGCAAGTTGGTTCCCAATGAAAGTTGTTAGAACCTTGACAAAGTTAACTTATAGTGATATGGAATTAGATTACAATCCTAGTTTTAGCGGTTATAATAGTACTGATTGGAACGAGGTACCTTGGAGTTAAATGAAACCTGAACACATAATAGACAGAGCAACACAACTTAAACAAATGCACGATGATGCTTTGCCTGACAGAGCAAGATTTAGGGCAATACTTAATGGTGGCGAAGATGGTATTCGTGAATTACTAGGTCCTAATATGGACAGAATGGATGCAAGTATGATACCTGCACCAAACCTTATTTTGTCTGCATTAGATAGACTTGCACAAAAATTAGGAAAGATGCCTACTTTAGATGTACACGTTACTAATGGTAGAGACAGTGCAAGAAATAAAGTTAAAAAAGAAAAGTTAGAAAGAATTGTTACTTCTTATGACAGATTACAAGAATTAGATTCACAGTTACCACAAGTTGCTAGATGGCTACCAGGATATGGTTTTGCTGTTTGGGTTATTACAACTAAAAAAGATATGGCAGGAAATATATATCCAACTGCTGAACTTAGAAACCCATACGATTGTTTTCCTGGTTATTTTGGAAATGGTCAAGACCCTAAAGAGTTAGCAATTATACAAAGAGTACCTGTTAGTAACTTAATAGAAATGTACCCTGAGTTAAAATCTTGGTTTAAAACTAGAGAAGAAAACAAAGCGTCTAACAATTACAACGTATATAACTTTAATAATGATGGTAGTTGGGAAAACTCAGATGAAAGTGGTGATGTATTACTTGAGTATATGAATGAAGAAGGTACATACATTATGCACGTTGCTTCAAGAAGAATTGTAGATTTTGTACCTAATCCACTTAAATCAGGTCCTTCATTTGTAGTAGCTAAAAGATATAGCTTTGATAGATTACAAGGTCAGTTTGACCAAGTAATTGGTCTTATGGCACAAATGGCAAAAATAAATATTTTGTCGTCTATTGCTATGGAAGATGCAGTATTTACAGAAACAAATGTTGTAGGTGAAATTGAAAGCGGACAATATAGAAAAGGTAGAAATGCTATAAACTATTTGTCTCCTGGTTCACAAGTTGTAAAACCTGTAACTAATTTACCTTATCAATTATTTGAAAGCGTAGGTAGATTAGAAAGACAATTAAGAGTTGTAGCAGGATACCCTGTACAAGATGATGCTATATCACCAAATTCTTTTGTAACTGGTAGAGGTTTGGAAGAACTTACTGCTGGTGTAGGTCAAATGGTTACTGAGTATCACACAATATTATCTAAAGCATTACAAGAAGTAGATGCTAAAAGATTAGAGCTAGACGAACATTTGTTAGGCAAAAAAAGAAAACCATTATCAGGTACATACAAAGGTGCTGCATTTGCAGAGTTTTACACACCTAAAAATGATATTGATAAAAACTATATAACAAGACGTAAGTATGGTGCTATGGCTTCTTTTGATGCACCTAATAAAATAATTACAGGATTACAGTTATTACAAGCTGGAATTATAGATAGAGAAACTATGCAACAAGAGATGGATGGTTTAGAAAATCTTACACAAATTAATGAAAGAATTACTAAACAGAAATCAGAAGATATTATGGACCAAATGTTAATACAGGCTTCTCAACAGGGCGATAGGTCTGCAATGATGGCTATAGTAGAAATTTATAATAATCCAAAAAATAAAGGTCAAATACTAGAAAAGTATTTTACAGCACAAGGTGAACAACCATCTCCTGAAGAACAAGCATTGTTACAACAATCTTTACAACAACAACAAGCAGGACCACCTAATTTACAAGCAATGTTAGGAGGAGTATAATGCCAGAAGATTTTGCAGAATTTGCAAGAATAATAGCTAGAAATTTCCCACAAGAAATTATGGCAGAAGAAACACAAGATAATTTTATACACATACAAGATATGGATTTTCAAGAAATGAAAGAATCAGGTAAACCTGAAACTTTTACAGTTGCTTGGATACCTGGACTTGGAAAAATAGACATAGTATTTACACCAGATTTTTAATATGAGTAGAGCAAGAACTAATAAAGCAGATTACAAAGCAGAAGACTATAAAGGTCAAGCTAAAGAATTAGAAACTTTACAGGACTCTGCACCTATGGAAGTAGCAGAAGAATTACCTGTTGTACAAGCTACACCAGCACCTGTACAAAATTTAGGTCAGTTTGTTCAAGATGCAACTAGACCTGAAGAAGACCCTATGATGAGTCCATTAGCAGGTATAGAAGATAGTAGTAGTAGATTTGGTGCTGCTCCTGATGCAGATATGATTTTGCAAGCTATGTATAAAGTTTTACCTAGCAAGGAGATTGCAGCCTTACTAAAGAATTTATAAAATGGCTGAAATAAGATGGTGGTGGCAATCACCTATACAGGATGAGATAGAAGAAACACAACAAAATGCTCGTATAGAGCAAGCTAAAGTTGTTGAGGGTATGATTAATTCTGCTCCACAAACAGCTAATAATCTAAAAGAATTAGTTAACGAACATTTTTATTTGCCTAAAGATGTATTAGTTGGTGCATCATTAATGAATTTAACTGCTGATTCACCAGAGATAGCAACAATAGTTGAACGTTGGTTAGATGTAGAAAAGACTTGGTGGGATAGAGTTAAGTCAGTTGGCAGAGGAACAATAAGAACAGCTTTTACTGCATTTGATTCTTTACAAGATGAAATAGTTAAAAAGCCAGTGTTGGCATATCAAAAATATCTAAATCAAAAAAAATATAGAGACAGCCAAGGTATCTTAGGTGCTTCATTGCAATTATTAATTAGCGATGATGCAAGAAAAGAATTAGGTGCTGTTAGAGATAAGCTAGGTCCTTCTGTAGGTAGGTTAGCTTTAAGTAACTTATCAGAAGGTAAAAAAGTAAATTTAGGTGAAGGATACTTTCCTAACTCTACACTAGCTGAAGATACAGATGTTTATAAAGAACTAGTAGGTAGAGGTATAGATGAAGGCTCTGCTAAAAACATAATACAAACTTATTATGGACAAGATATTACAAATGCAGAAAGAGAAAGAGATGAAAGTCTTACTATTCAAACTAGATTTGGTACAACTAAATTAACACCTGCAGCTCCTTTGACTGCGTCTATATTAGAGCCAGGAACTAAAGGTTACAATATAATGTCAGGTTTAATTGATGGTGCTTTTACTTTAGTAGCTGACCCATCAATATTAATTGGAAGTTACTTAAACAAAGCAGGTAAAGCAGTAAGGTCTTTGTCACAAGCAGATGTTATGAAGAGTGCAGGAATTATAGATAAAGCTGTAAGAAAAACTATACACGTACCTTCTGCTACAGAGTATCTCACAGCTACTAAAGGTGGAACAAGAATAGTAGACCAGTTAGTAGAAGCTAATGATTTTGATACTGTAGGTAGATTGCTTAAAAATCAAGGTGATGCTGCATTACATAAAGGATTAAAAAATGCAAAATCAAGAGAAGAAGTAACAAACTTACTTATTCCTGCTATAGAAGAACAAGTAAAGTTCAAAAGATTAGACCCTAACTCATTACTAATGCGTGGTTCTGTATCAAGTACATTAGGCGGTTTTGTCGCTGGTGATTTTGGTAGAGCAACAGGTTTAGTAGGTGCTGTTAAAAAAACACAAGCAGATTCTGCTTTAGGTAGATTGTTTGCTGAATTTCCAGTACCAAAATTAAATGTTAAAGATTTAAATCAATCATTCTTTGATTTAAAACAATGGATGAAATGGGCAAAAGTAGATGATGACATAGCTAATCCTGCATTAAATAAATTAGCAGACTTAGCTGAGAATCAAATATTAAATCCTGATGATGCACAAGCATTACAGAATATGGGAGATGTTCTTGATATTTGGAATGATGTATTAAATCATATAGGTCAAAAGTTTGAAGCTATACAGTTACCACCTCAATTAATGAAGGGTATTAAAAGATGGATGGCTTCTGTAGATGAAACACATAGATACTTTGTTAATGAGTTAGGTGAACTTGAATGGTTCCCTGGTTCTAAATTTGAAGATATACCTAAATTAATGAAACAAGATTTTTCAGAGTTTCTTACTGATGACGACACTGTAACAGTTATTGAAAAAGTACTAGCAAGATTTAAAGGTAGTTCAGAAGTAGTGTCTAAAGATGTAGAAGAAATAGTTGCACAAGTTAAAGCAATATCTAACGACCAAACTGCAGTAGAAACTAGGTTACTTATTGATGAATTATGGTCAGGTTACTATTCAGGTTCTGAAAGAACAGCAACAAATATCGCTGAAGAAATAGGAATAGCTACTAAAGGTAGAGTGTCTAAAGGTATGACTGTACCTGATGCTACTATTGCAAATTTAGATAATTTAAAAGACATTGGTGATAAATACGAATACATAGCACCAATATCAAAAATAGCAGATGGTTCTATATCAGCTGTACCAGATACATTTGTTAGTTCTAAGATAATTAAAAAAGGTCAATACAAGTATGGTAATGCTGTAGTTAATGTATCTAGAATACGTAATATACCTATGGATATATTTACTAATCCTGATAAAGGTGTTTTGTTAGAAAGTGTTCTAACAAAAACAGGATTAACAAGAAAGCAATTATACGATGTTGTTAAAACTGAAAAAGGACCAAACTTTAGATTAATTGAATTAGAAGTACAAAAAGGTTCTAGATACGATAACTTAGCTCCAAGAATGAAAGAGTTAGGTTTAGATGACTTTAAAGATGCTGATGAATATAAAGCACAAGTAGAGTATTCAAAGATAAGAGATGAAGCATTACAAGGTAGTAAAGATGAAATTAATGCTTTACCTAGAAAAGAACGTTCTGCAGTACAAAATAAAATACAACAGATAGATGATGCTAAAAAAGTTATAAACTCTATAGACAATGCTATAGAAAATATTAATGCAGATATAGCACGTATAGAAGCTGAATATGCATACAACCCAACAAATGCTGAATGGTATAGAAAAAATTATATGGGTGTAACAGAAGTTGAAGCAGACCCTGAAGAAATAATTATTGGTTTAAATAAATTAAAAGAAGATGCATTAAATCAAATAGATAAAGAAATACAAACAAATATAAGATACAGAACTAGAGACTTTAGAAGTAGAAAACGTGGTGGTTCCTTTGAAAAAGTAACACAACAAGATGAACTTGGTGAAACAATAAAGGTAGCATCAGGACCACCTATTAAAACTATTAAAGAAAATTTAATTAATGACAGAAAACTTATAGCTCAAAGAATTGCTAAGTTAGATAAAGAAATAAGTGAAACATTACCATCTTATAAAAAAGCAAATGAAATATTAGAAAGCAAAGAAGTATATGACCCTGACTATTGGAGTAAAGATTGGGGTGCAGTAAATCCTAAAGATGAATTAGGTAATATTGTTAAATCTAACATAGAACAAACAGATGGAACTTTAATATTTACTACTGGTGTATCTAGTAAAAATTTAAATAGTATTAAAAACTATTTAGATACAGGCACTTTAGAAACAGTAAGTGGTAAATTAAAAACTGGTATATACCAAGGTAACAAACCACACGTAGTAATTGATTTATCTAAAACTACATCTAAAGAACAAATAAAAGAAATACAACAATTTTTATATAGAAACAAAGTAAGAAAATTAAACATTGTAGGAAGTTCTGAACTAGATAATGTACAAGCTGCTTTAATGAAAAATGTTATGGAAGATATGATGTATTTCCAAACTAAAAATCAAAGAGTAACTTTAGGTAAATTAAATACTGTATTAGAAGATAATCTTTCTCAATTACGTAAGATTGCAGCAGAAGATGATGATACTGCTGATGTACTCAATGCAGTATACGAAGAGTTTTTACAAACAAACTCAGGTAGAAAATCAGAAAAAGCATATAGACCAAGAGCTACAGCACATCTGTTATCAGAGTATTGGGATGAAGGATACATACCTATGCCTGATGCAAGATTATTTTTAAGAGTATTTAGACCTATGAGAGATTTACATTTAAGACTTACAGGTAGAGGTAGAAATATTTCAGACGAAGCATACGATAGATTATTAGCAAAACCTATAACAACATTAGCTGAGTTAGAAGTTAAAGGTGCTGACAGAACTATGTACGAAAGTGTAAGAAGACTTGTAGGTAAAACTAGAACAAATATAAAACTTAATACTGATGGCACAGATGTAGGAAAAATAACAGAAGGTATGCTTACTACAATTGGTGATGGATATATGCAGTTACTTTGGAAACCATCTATTCTATTACGTCCAGCTTGGGTAACAAGAGTCGTAGGAGAAGAGCAAATTAGAATGTGGGCAGAAGGACTAGACAATGTATTTGCACACCCACTATCAGCATTTGCTTGGATATTTGGTAGAACACCACAAAGAAATAGACAATTATTTTTAAGTACTAGAGAAAAAGGTAGACATTGGCTTACAGAAAATTGGGGTAGAGGCAACACAGATATATTAGATGAAACAATGGAGAACAGTTTCTTTCACGCTGAAGCTATGTCTAATACACACAATGGCGTTATGTTTGGTATTGACCCTAAGCGAAGTCGTGGTTTTGTTACTAAAAAAGCAGGAGACCCTGGATTTTATGGTGGTTGGACATCAGAGTTGTTGCAATTAGCTGAAGACCCAATAGCTCCTCTTATAGCAAAAATTAATGTAGACCCTGTAAAAAATCCAGTTAAATTTAAAGAATCAATAGATGCTATTAAACAATCTTTTTGGGATGGAGATTTAAGTAGATGGCGTAAAGCATATGTTGGTAACTCTGATGAAACAAGTAGATTTTTAAAAAACCTTATTAGTAAAAATAGAAATTATGCTGATTCTTATATAGATTCTATAGTTGCAAGACTACATTTAAAAACAGGTGGTAAGTATGAGGCATATGAAATATTTCCTAATGGAACTAAAAAACTTATAGATACTTCTAATCCTGCAGTTAAAGAAATTAAAAATCCTATAGAGTACAAAATTTTAAATACTGGAGACAGAGAATTAATTGAACATATTGCTACAGGTGCTCAAGAACAAGGTAGCAGAGTTGTAAGTATATTTAGTAAAAAAGCTGACGACTATGTTGAAAGAAACTTTACACGCAATATGACACGTAGTGAATTTAATTCATATAGCACTTGGTTAAAGAATTTTAAAACTGATGTTATAGATAAAGATAATTTTAAAGTAAAAGCATCTAGATATGATATGGATGGTGACAGACTAAGTCAATACAACAAAGTTTTAGAAACATTATTTAGTACTTTAATGGGTGCATCTACTAATGAACTATCTAGGTCTACAGCATTTAGACAGTATTATTGGAGATTTATTGAAAGTGCATATGCGAATATGGATGATGCTGCTAGAGCATATATTATGCCAAGAGCTAAACAAGCAATGGGTAAATACAGAAAAGGCTCTAGAGCAGATAAGTATATTAAAAATTTAGAAGGTATGGGTTTTGCAGACGTATCTAAACAAATAGGAATAGACGATATAGAACAAATAGATACACTAGCTAAAGCATACGCATTAGAAGAAACTAAATCATTACTTTATGATTTAAATAAAAGACACGCTATATCTGATATGTTACGTCTAGCTTTTCCATTCGCAGAAGTTTATCTAGAGATTGCAGGTACTTGGACTAGATTACTTAAAGGTCAAAAGACATTATTTGGTAGAAAGATACAACGTGCAGTAGAAGGTGCTAGAGACCCTAGTATTTTTGGTGAAGGTGATGATGAAGGTTTCTTTACTACTGACCCACAAACAGGTGAAGAAATGTATAATGCACCTGGATTTGGTTTAAATAATAAATTAGATAGACAATTAAAAAATCTCAATCCTGAAGATTCAATAACAAATCCTGTAACAGGTGCAAAAGATATTACAGCACCTAATGTTAATGCACGTATAGAAGGTTACGCTAGTGGTTTAAATATGGTTGCAGGTTCAGTTGTACCTGGTTTAGGACCCCTTATACAATTACCTGCATCAGCAGTACTGCCTTCTACTAAAGGTATTGACCAAGCATTGTTTCCTTATGGAAGACCACAGTATTCACCTGCAGACCCAACTTATTATGTAGATGCTGCATTACCTACTTGGATGAATAGGTTACGTGCTTTAGGTGGTAGTTCTAGTCCTGAGCTACAAAGAGCTTATGCTAATAGAGTAAAAGATATACAAAGAGCTATGTTTGTATCAGGAATATACGATGATAGTACACCTGAAGCAGAACAAAAAAGTTTAGAACAAGCAAGAAAGTTAGCTAACTCTATGCTTAAGTATCAAGCATTTATTGCTTTCGTAGCTCCTTCTCCTGCTGTAGTTAATTATGAATATGAAGTAGGACCTGAAGGTGTAGCATATTTAGACCCATTTAAAGCTAAAGCTAATGACCCACAGCATAAGTATTTTGCTGATACTTTATTTTCAGATGCTTATTATCAGATGCTAGCTGGTAGAGGTGGAGACAGAGTTACTGCTACTGCAGATTTTATTAGAACATTTGGTTTTGACCCTACTGCTTTGTTAGTATCTAAATCTAAAAAAATACAAGCTACTAGTTACACAGTAGAAGGTGGATATTTTTATAAACAAAATAAAGAGATAATGGATAGATATCCAGATATATCTTATTATTTATTTCCTGATAGTCCTTTAGGAGAATTTGATTATCAGGCTTGGGCTGATTCTTTTACAGAAGGCAAGAGAGTTGATTTAACAGATACACAATTTAAACAATCTGTAAGACAAGCTCAAGGTTCTTTAGCTTACGAAAATGCTAGAAGATTATTGTTAGATACTAATGTTTATGCATCTATACCAATTGACAAAAAGTTTGAACAATTATATTTGACTAAATTAGATTTACAAAATAAATTTGTTGGTTATGGTACTACATCTACAGTACAAAAACCTATGCAAACAGAAGCTAAAATACAACAATTTGTAGCTATGATTAATAATGAAGCAGGTAAAACTGTACAGATGCCTGATGGTTCTACTGTAAAGATAGAAGACTTGCCTTCAGTACAAGGTGCTATGCAGTATTTAGCAGCAAGACAAAGCATACTTAATGGTATACAATCAGAGTTTGGTGCTAATGCATCATTACAAAGGTCTGAAGCAAAACAAGCTAGACAGTATTTGAGTACTATATCAAAACAACTTATGATGCAGTACCCTGACTTCTACTATATATGGTATGATTTATTTAGATTAGAGATAGAAGAAGAAAATCTCGGAGGAGTATTTAGTGGCTGAAGATAATGAGTTAAGTCCTGAACAACAAGAATTATTAGAAGATATACTTAATAATAGAACAAAGATTCCTTATGATTCATACAGAAAAAGTATTCTTGATATTATTCGTGATGTTAAATTTAACAGAAAAAATATTGACCAAGATAAATTAGCAGAGTTTTGGAAAGTATTTGGTTGGGTACCAAATGTAGTATGGAAAGAAATAGTAGCTGATGGTGTATCAGCTATAGCTAGAAACATAGATGATGTAGGTATGTCACCTGAAGGTGTAGATTTACCTGAACCGCAAGATGATTTAGGTATGAGTTACCAACAATATATCAATATGATTTCATATAGTTTAGGTAGAAATTGGGATAGGTTAGAACCTGAAATACAAGATGGATTTAATATGTTGTATGAAATTACACCTCCATCAGATTTAAGAAAAATTGCCAACGCAGCATCAGAACACCACGATGCAATGATTAATGCTGTATTGGAAGGTAGAGACCCTAGTGATATACAAGTAACTATAGAAGATGCAAACATAGAAATATTAAGTAATTATTCAGAACAAGCAGACCTTGCTAGAAAAGCATACCTATCAAAAGATTTAAGAGATGATTTGTATAAAGAATTTGCATTACAAACTTATGACAGAGAAAATGCTGAAACACTTTTAGCTAAATTGCAAAGTGGAGAAATAGATAAAGAAACTTATTTAAGAGAAATAGACAGAATATTAAAAGTAAATAATATTGACCCTGAAGTATTTATAAAAACATTACAAGGTCAATTAATTGATGCTGGTAGCACTTCAGGTGTTACAGCAGGATTAGCTGAAATAAATGAAAACATTACAGATAATTATTTAAAAAGCCAAGCATTAGGTTTAACTGGAACAGATTACTACGGTATTACTACATCACTAATACAAGAGGTATATGGTGATGGAGAAGAACCATTGTATGAATATGGATTAGGTAGACAATTATTTGCTAATGCTAGTCCTGATGAAATAATGGAAATACAGTTGCTATTAGTTGAAGCAGGATTTTTACAACCTTTTAGTTTTGTTTATGGAGTGCTAGATGATAATGATGGTGGAACAATACAGGCTATTGAATCTGCAATGTCTAGATTCAATTTAAATGGTGAAACTATAACGCAAGAAGATTTATATTCTATCTTGTTGACACCAGGTGCAACTGCACAAAATTTAACAGTATTTGTTAAAGAGTTCTTTAAAGATACTTTAGAAGATTATAGTTATGGTAGAGATAAATTTGAAGCATCAGAAGCATCAGGTTTAAACTATCAGTCTTTATTTAAATATATTAAACCAAGTCCTTTATCTGTAAAAACTACAATAGGTAATGCTATAGAAGAAGGACTAGGTAGACCTGCATCTGATTATGAATTAGCAGCTTATGCAGATTATATAAGTAAACTTTCTTATGATATACAAAAATCTAATTATGATATTAATCAAAGCAATACAGAAGCACTTATTGCTGCTGAAAGAGATAGAGCTATGTTAGCTAGAACTGGTTCTGACTACCCACAAGAAGTAGAATTACAGGGTACAATACCATCAGAACAAATAGGTGCAGCTATAGGTTTTGAGTTTGACGAATTTGTTAAGGATAAATATGGTCCAATGTTGGAAGGTCAAAGAGCTACAGGTCTTTATAATAATACTTTTAGTAATCTTCTTACCAACCTCGGTAACATCGGCAGATACATTAAAGGTAGGTAATATGCACTCTACCTATCACAAAGAATACAGTGCAAGAGATTTGTATTATATATTAATAGGTGCAACTCATTATTTAGAAAGTGCTGGTATGAAACTAGATAGTAATGAAGTAAATAAGAATCCTAAAGAATTAGAAGATATGATATCAATGATTGCTATTGCTTTTGCTGAACATAGAGATGGACCTAATACAACTAGTGGTTATGCTAAAAATGTACAAGGTGCTAAGAATGATAATGGCACTTATGACCACGGATTGTGGCAGATTAACTTAAACGATAATATTTACACATACCTTACTTCTAAACAAGCCTCTAATGGAGTGAACTCTAACATACCAATGTTTAAAGGAAAAAGTAAATCTGAATTAAAAGATATGATGTATGACCCTTTTTCTAATGCAGTGGCTGCTATAGCAATAGCACAATTAAAAGCAGGTCCTGTAAAAACTCAAGGAATTAATAACTGGAGTACTGTAAATATGATTGATACATCTAAAGCATTTTATATAGAAGCTAGTAAAGATTTAGATACACACTTAGCAGTATTAGATTTTGAAAAAGATATGTATGATAGATTGATACAGGAAAGTTTTAACTATGATTTTACAGGTATTTCGCCACCTGTAAATCCTGATACTATTGATGTAGAAAAATTAAATCAAGATGTAGAAGTAATTATGGGAAGAAGTGATTATTCAAATTTAAATATGGTAGATAAGTTTGTAGCTAAAAATATATTAGAACCTGTAAGTGAAGCATATTTAAAAACTAAACCTTACTTTGAAAAAGCTTTTAAAAATATAAAAGATACATTTACAGAAAATCCATTTGATAGACAACAGCAATTTAATAGGGATGTATATGACAGATAAAGAAATAATTGAGATACAACTTATGCTTGCTAAAGCCAGGAAGGTAGCTAGGAAAGCTCGTAATGGCAGAAGATAGTGTATTAGGTAATCTTGAAAAAAGACTAGCAGAGTTAAAAGAAGAATCTAAAAAAATACTTGAATATGAATCATATGATAGAGAACTATCTAATGAACAAGAAGCACGCTTAACACAAATTAATGTTGAAATAAACAAAATAGAAAATGATTTACGTGTATTACAACCTAAGTTATATCAGATAGCTTATGAAAAAGAATGGAAAGAACTTGACGAGAAATTAGAAAAAGCTAAAAAAGATTTAATACGTGTAGACAGTATAGATACAACTGGATTTACTCCAGGACAACTTGCTGCACACGATGATGAAAAAAGACAAGCTTTAAAATTAGTAAATGAAATAACAGACAATATGATTATTTTAGAAGAAAGTATGGCAGGTATGCCTGATTACAATGAAAACCCTAGTTTTTATACTGGTGAACCAAACAAACCTGAGCTTGGATTAATAACTAATACTGAATTAGAAATTGAAGTAGGAAAGTTTGAAGCTATGCTAATGAACAAATACGATAAGTTTATAGCTAATAAAGCATCTGATACAGAACCATTTAAACATATACCTGATTCACAACAACCTTTTGAAATAACTTTAATTAACGAAAAATTTATATATGTAGATTTATTAACAATAAAACCTGAGATGCAAGGACAAGGTGGAGCAAGGAGAATAATGGAGGACCTTCTTGACTTTGCAAAGGAAAGAGATTTACACGTTGTTGCAATACCAGTAAACAATATGGTACAAAAATCTATGGAAAAATATGGTGGTAGGAAAATGCCAGGCAACTATTTTTATTTTGGTGAAAATATGGACCAAGCAATGGAAGATGCTAAGGAAGCATTTAAACCACAATACGATTCTTTGCGTAGAGATTTTGAAAACTTTGTCCAAGAAATAACTACAGCAAGTAATGATGAGTGGATACTAATGCAACAATTAATGAATTCTTCAGGAGATGACGCAACATTACAATTTATGA
>Ga0208899_1001294_pt1 | contig 17679 bp, 24 predicted proteins | sample VirMetDEL_Nov_24_FD_184518 | JGI IMG/M metagenome (GOLD analysis project Ga0208899, IMG submission 184518) | Aqueous microbial communities from the Delaware River and Bay under freshwater to marine salinity gradient to study organic matter... | ecosystem: Environmental > Aquatic > Marine >... | reverse complement strand
ACTGAGGAAAGCAATGTAGACCGTATCTTCTTCCGCGATAGCTCTATGAATATGGACGAAGCTGTGCCATTATTCACAGGAGACAAAGAAATCGAGTTCCCCGGTGGTTTTGATGATGATGCAAAGATATATGCGCAACAAACACAGCCACTACCTATGACAATCTTGGCGATCTATCCTCGCCTCAACACGTTCGATAAGTGAGGTTAATATGGGTTTAGTTCCAATTCTTGCAGGAATAAGCGCAGTAGCTTCCATAGCTGGCGGCATCTCACAAAAGAAAGCAAATGATAAAGCAGCTGCCGCAGCACAAGAAGCGGCAAACTTTAACGCCGACTTGATTGAGCGCGATGTTATTCTTTTGCAGCGTCAAGAAAAAATACTGGATGCCAATGCTATACTTAGGGCAAAGGTAGATCGGTTTAGGTTTGCAGAGCAGCAGGGCGCAGTTGTCGCTAATTATGCGTTTTCTGGCTTTGACATTGCGCAAGGCACGCCAATGCGCAGGCTGCGTCAGAACGCACGCGAGTTTGAATATGACATGGCAGTTAATAGGTTTAACGACAGCATCACGCGCATGCAGATTGCAGATGCGCAGCAGGATGCGTTCCTGACTGCGCAGCTTACACGTATGGAAGGCGGGGCTTCTGCTGGCGCATTGCGTTCATCTGGTCGAGCGAGCTTGATTAGCGGGATTGGGCAAGCGGCAAGAATAGGCTACACAACAAACGTGTTTGGACAGTAACGGATTGGGTCAATGAGAATACCAGTTTACAGAGCGCAAGCATCACTAACGACAGCCACGCCAGGTCGTTCTATTACTGCGCGTAAAGATCCAAGGCCGTTTATCCAGCAAGCTCAGCAGCAAGGCGAGGTTATTGGAGCGGCTCTTAGTGAAGTTGGGCAGTACGCAAAGATGCGTTACGACAGTGAGCAAGACTTGCTGCTTAGCCAAGGCTTATTAGAAGCTGAAGAAGGCATTCGCATGTCTGCTGACGATCTGTCCAAAACAAGCAGGCCATCAAATGTTTTTGGTGGCGATAAGCTTTGGGATCAGCAAACAGGTGAGCTACGCGACAGCGTGCTTGATAAGATCGGCAACGACAGATTTACGCGCAGCAAATTTTTAGAGCGCTTCAACCAAATGGAGCTATCTGCTCGGTTCCAGCTCAAGGGTAAAATTGATGATCGCATTGAAAAGATGGATCAAGCAACAATGGCCCGCCGCCAAGAGCGTATTGTGCAAAAGCTTTCGCAAGTTGGCTTGGGTGATCCAGCAGCAATGATACAAGAATATCAGCTTTCAATTGCGGGGATCTCGGCTGATTTGAATAGTGGCGTGGCAAAAGGCAGATACAACGCAGAAGGTGTTAGCAAAGTTAATATGGCAATGCGCAAGCAAATCGCCAAAAACATTACATCTGCATATGTAGGCTCAGATCCGTTGTTTGCGGGAAATCTATTAGAGGCTTTGGAAATCCAAGATTTAATTGCAGCTGGCGCAGAGATTACAGATGATATGGTGCCAAACATCCCCGGCGGTGATTACGTTTTGTTTGCTCTCTCAAACATCCCACGCGATGACGCAATTGATATTCTTTCATCTGCTCTAACGGATGCAAACAAATTCGCAAAGCTTCGTGATGATGCGGAAAAGCGCAATGAAGAGGCTGTCAAGAGACAAATTACAGCTGTAAAAAATCGTTATGCTTACTTTGAAAGCACTGAAATTTACAACATTAAAGAGCTTACAGATTTTATTCCAGGCATTGCAAAAGACGTAACCATTGAAATGATGGATGAGCAAAACGCATCAGGCGCATCTATTCGTTCAGCGTTAAGAGAATACTTAACAATGTACAACGAGCTAACACCAGAAACAGAAAGTTTGTTTGACAAGCTGGATGATGAAAATGTGTCTGAAGCTCCATACGCGTCTGATACAAGACAAACTGTTTACAACGAATTGTTTGCTTACAAGCAAAGAGGTGAATTAACCGTTGATCAGGTAAATCAAGCTAAATACGACTTAACAAGGGAAGACTATAAGTTCTTTATGAACTCAATAGGAACAACACAAAGCGCTGCTTTAAGTCAGGCTATCAGCATAGCTAAGCGTAAATTTCAATATGATGAAAAAGTTGCTGACGATCCAGAATTGGGCAAAGCATCAAAGGCTGCATTTTATAGCGTTTCGGCAGCTTTGGAAGAGGCTGTCTTTCAGTCAGAAACGCCTATGACAAAAAGTCAAATTCGTGACCTATTAAATGAGTTGCTTGATGAGCAATCTGATATTTTTGAACAACTGATGCGGGCTGATTATATTGCAACAATTGAAAATTATAACCAATTGTATGGCGGCGTTGGCTTAACACTAAGTTTCGAAACACCGTTGGAAGATTTAGATAGATGGTTTGAAGGCACTAACCAGTCTACTCAGCAGAGTAATTACTCCAGAATACAGGGGAACTTGAAACGAGAGTTTTTTGATAAGGAGTTTAAATACTAATGGCTGATCTTGTTCAAATAGATACAGACGAAGAAATGGACAAGTATGCAGAGGCTGAGCTGATTGCATCAAACCCACCGCCTGTTTCGTTGCTTAAAAATAAAAAGCTAAGCTTTAACTCAACAACACGCCGCAATGATGTGCTGGCGAGTTTGTCAACTGGCGGTTATGTAAAGATTGGCGAAGAAGACATTTCAAGAGAAGATCAAGTGCGCCAATACTCAAGAGAGCTGCAAGGCATGGATATGCCGTTTGATGTAGCTGATTTTGAGGCCGCAGGATTTACTGCGCAAGAAGTAGAAGCTGCTGGCGTTATGCCTGTTGAGCAAGAGAAGACTGGACGTACCGAGCCACTGCGTGAGGGTGAGCAGCTGCGCATATTACGTGAGGGCGGCGATGCTGCCATTGCTGCGCCGTCAAGAATGTTTATGCGTGACGACTGGAACAGAGGCACAGTAGATGTACTGTCAGCAATTGGTGTTCCTGCGCAGCAAGCAAATCAAATTGCTGATCTTGTTATGGGCCAAGTTGACACAAGCGGCGGGACAGGCGTCTTTGACAGCGGCGTTGGGATTATAGACTTTACGCCAGTTGGGTTAGCATTTGGCATTGAGGAGATTGGAGATCAGCTAAATCGCAGCATTCAGGCAGATGATAAGATTGGCATTGGCACAGGTATGCTGTTCATGGCCTTGTCAGCTGCTGAGGCATATCCGCTAACCAAAGCAGGGGCCAAGGCCGTCAAAGCTCAAATACCAGCCATACGTCAGGCAATCGCGGATCTAGGGCAGAGCGCGGAAGAGCGTATTGCGCAAGAGGGTACAACGCTGTTTAGCAACCCAGTGGGGCCAGCGGTGGATCGCGGTCTGGCTGCGGCGGGTAGGTTGGTTGCGCCTAAGCTAGAAGATGGATTGCCGGGGCGCATATCCACTCGCTTACCTACAGCTAAGGCGGCGACTGAAGACCCGATGACAGGTGAGCTTATTGTTGGCCTAGAAGAAATGAAGACAGAGCCAGCACTGTATGAGTTCAATGTTAACATTACTAAAGATTATCCAAACATGCAGGCGGTTGAGGGCGAAAGCGTTGACGAAACCGCCGAGCGTTTTATCGAGCATGTAAAAGACAACTTACTTTATATCCACGATAAAGTTCCTGCCGACACCAGAGTGCGCAGCCAGAAGTGGTATGACGGTGCAAGAGCCATTACAGACCGTTGGTCAGAAGAATATGGCGTTCCTGATACATCTATTGCTGGGGCGTTAGCGGCGCTGTCACCACAAAAAGATTGGTATCAAAATGTAAGCTTAGCGCAGCGCGTTCTTGATGTAGCAATTAAGCAAAAAGATTTTACTTTTGCTGACGAAATGGAGCAAACATTTAGAGCCTTGCCATCCCTTAATAAGCCTAAGTATGAGCCAATGTTAGAGGCGATTAAAGGCAAGTCATATGTTGAGATTGTGGACGAAGACCCTGCGGTTCAAGCAACATTAAGAGCATTGTTTGTTCGTCTTTATGACCAGACATACAATAAGCCTGACTATCAGATTGTCGGCCCAGAGGGTGACATGCTTGATTTTGCGACGACAGCATCTGGCGCACGCAAGAAAGCAGCCTGGGGTTCACTAAATGAAATTGGCAAGGCCGTTGCATCTATTGATGTCAATGGTGATGTAAATACAATTTCAAGGCTGATGGGTGAGCGCCACAAGGTGCGCAATTTCTACAATAACATTTACGATCCAAACTCTCCGTTTGGAGATGTAACAATTGACACTCACGCTGTTGCGGCTGGTTTGCTGCGTCCACTGTCGGGCAACTCATTAGAGGTTGATCACAACTTTAAGAACATGAGCGTGAAGGGGCGCGGGACAACAAAAGGATCTGCAAAATCTGGCGTATCGGGCAACTATGGCCTTTATGCAGAGGCATATAGACGAGCAGCGGCAGAACGTGGTATCTTACCTCGACAGATGCAGTCAATAACATGGGAAGCTGTGCGCGGTTTGTTTACTGACAAATTTAAGCAAAGCGCAAAAAATGTTGCTGACATTGATGCGATTTGGCAACGATACAAAGACGGTGAGATAGATTTAGATGAAACAAGGAGATTGGTAGATGAACGAGCAGGTGGAATTAACCCCCCAAGCTGGGAGTGATGACGGAGTGTTGGCACTGATGAAGCGTTTCAATCTGCCAATGACCCGAGAGCAATATATTGAACTTGCCTTTCTTGGCGAAGCGCCAGAGCTTGGCGCGGAAGAAGAAGCGGGTTTACCAGAGCAGTTTCAATTGAAGTGATGTAAGTATGGCAGTCGATCCAACCCAGCTAGCAGAAGACCAAGAAGCAAGCCAGCGTATCACAGCGGCTGGCGCACCTACTGAGTTTGCCAAAGGGCCAGAGCAGGAAGGTGTGCAGCTGGCAGGGTTGTTTAACGTGTTAAATCGGCTTGGCCCAGCGCGGAGGCCAGTTGGCCCAGCTGACGCTGACGCAGCCCTGCCGCCAGGCGTTTCGCCAGAAACAGTAACGCAGCCGCAGCGTGTGCCAACACCGCAGGAAATGCCTGTTGTTCCATCACCGGGCGAATACTCTGAGCGCAGAACGCAAGAGATTTTAGCTCCGCAAGTGCTATCGCCAGAGGGCGCGGCAGAGTTTGAGCGCCGTGGCTTTAAGGCCCAAGCAGATCAGCAAGTTGAAACAATTGAAGGCGCAGAGGCCGCACTTGCAGCGCAAGAGGCTGATGCAGCTGTTTTAGCGCAGGATGTAAAAGATCAAGCCCGCGCAGCATTGTCGGCAGAAGTGCGAGGCTTTAAGCCAGAAACAGGCGTTGCTGACGAAAAGCTGTCAAACGCAATGATTGACCGCATGAAGCTACGTGACGGTGAAATTAAATCACTAGAAGACGGCGGCGATTTTAACTTTAACTACATGGAAACAACCGACGATGTGAAGTCTACGATCACATCATTGGCAGAGGTTTACAAAGACCAACAGGCAGCAGTTACGCGCGGTTATATCTCTAACGATGTTACGGCAGATAAAGCTGCCACAGTTATTGCAGATGAGGTTGGCTTAACGCGCAGGCTGCTAAAGCGCAAAATCGGCGATGGATCTTTAAACGCCGAAACAATGTTGGCAGCCAGAGAGCTATTGGTGCGCAGCGGTGAGAAGCTTACAAGTCTAGCGCTCAAAATAAAAGGCGGCACGGCTAATGCTGCTGATCGACTTGCCTTCCGTAGACAGCTAGCGATCCACGCAGGCATACAGCTGCAAGTTAAGGGCGCACAGACAGAAGCAGCCCGCACGCTACAATCGTTCCAAATCAAAGTAGGCGGTGAGCTAAGCGCAGTAGAGCAAGCGCGTGAGGCGCAGAGACTGCTGCAAGAAAGCGGCGGTGCAGATGTTGTTGACGCTATGGCAGACAACTTACTGCGCGTGCAAAATGAAAACGGACAGCGTGGCATTAACTCTTTTGCGCGTGGCGGTTGGAGAGCAAAGACCCGGCAGATGGTGTCAGAAGCGTATCTGGCTGGTCTGCTTAGCAACCCTGCTACGCAAATGAAAAACATTGTTGGTACTGCATCGTTTATGGCCTATCAGCTGCCAGCAGAAATGATTGCAGGCATGTATGGAGCCACCGTGCGTGGGGGTCGGTCAGCGTTAAAGTTGCCAATCAGAGATGACCAAGTGTACATGGACGATGCCGCCATACGCTTTAAAGGCTGGATGGACAGCTACAAGGATGCAATGAAAGCTGCATCTATTGCTTGGCGGTCTGAGCTGCCTGCGTCTGAGGCAAGCAAGCTAGACGTTGAACAATACTCCTCAATCGCTGGGGAAAGCAGCGGCTGGACATCACAGGCTATTTCGCAGTTTGGCAAGCGCGTGCGCATTCCGTTTAGATTGCTTTTATCAACTGATGAATTTTTTAAAACAATCTCGCAGCGCGGTGAGCTGTATGTGCAGGCAAACTCTGCATATAAGAAAGCACTGCGTGACGGCAAGACAGTAACAGAAGCTGAAGACGAAGCAGGCATGATCCTACTAGATCCTCGGTCTGTTTCAGAGCAGTTAGATACAAAAGCCAAGTTAGATACGCTGCAAAGCGACTTAGGAAATTTTGGCAAATTCACAGGTATGGCCCAGCGCTTTGATGTGGCTGGTATTCCAGTAGGTCGCATGATACTACCTTTTGCCACTGCGCCCACAAACTCTTTCTTACGGTCAGCGGAGTTTATGGGCATTAGCCCTAAAACCTGGGCTGACCTTTCAGGCAAAAATGGTGCTAAAGCTCAGCAGATGGCGACAGGTCGATTGGCAGTCGGCGGGGCAACTATGGCTGTTGTTGCGGACTATGCAACACAGGGCAGCATTACAGGCGGCATGCCAAGCGATGCAAAGGTGCGTGATGCGTTGCCGCCAGGTTGGCAGCCTTACAGTTTTGTATTTAAAGGCGAAGGCTTCCCAGAAGACAAACCGTTGTATGATGTATATGGTCGCCCAAACGGCCCGCTAGAATATGTGAGCTATGCAGGATACGAACCTGTTGGAGCTATAATTGCTCTGACTGCCGACACTGTTCAGAGAATGCATAAGACAAGAGATCCAGAGGTAAGGGGCAATTTAGCAGCCGCAGCTGCTGGATCTGTTATTGATTATTATAAAGAGCTGCCAATGCTGCAAGGACTGTCGGATGTTGTGTTTGCACTAGAGTACAATGATCCTATGCGGTTCTTCCGTAGTCCTGCTGAGGCAGCCACGCCGATTGGCTTACCAAGCCCGGTTAGCTCACTACAGCGTGCAGGCGGGCGTATAGTAGATCCGACAGTTCTGCGTCCTAGAGCAGATGTTGAATATTACACTGAGCAGGACATCCTTGCTAAAAATGAAGACGGAACATTTGTTTTTGCTAAGTCAGACGGCACGCCTGACTATGGTATGATTGGCTTGCCAAAAAATGATTTTGGAAGTGCAATTTCAAAGATTAGATCAAACCTATCAGCTTACCAATCTAAAGACAGCTTCTTCAGAGATGAGTATGACCGCAACGCTCCTGTCTATGATACGATGGGCAACGTGATTGGCGAAAACGATGTAAGCTTAGCAAGCAACCCTGGCTTGGCAATCTTCAATAACCTAAGCGGATTGCGTATTCGTAAGGGTGAAGAAATTACAGACACGCAAGCAGAGCTGATGCGCCTTGCATCTATGACAGGCGGTTGGCCTTTGACCAACCCAACCAGCATGGGCGGTGTTAGGCTTGCGTTTGGGGCGCAGTCTGATTTGGTAAATATTGCTAAGAACGAGGTAACTGTTCGCCAAGGCAGACTAGGCAAGCTGACGTTTAACGAAGCACTGACAGCCATGACTACTACAACAAACAACACATTGGGCCGCCAGTATGACCGGGCCTCTGACTTAGATAGAAAGGGATTGGTGCAAAGTTTGAATAGGCAATACTTAGAAGCTGGATTTCAGGTCTTACTAGAAATGCCAAGATATGCTAATTTAGCGCAAGCCTTTTACGACATGAAACGCGCCAAGGATAAAGGTCTTAGATAATGACAGTATCAAGCAGCACAAACAGAGTTAGCTACAGCGGCAACGGCACTCTGACAACTTTTGCATATACGTTCAAAGTGTTTGACCAAGGTGACTTGACGGTCATCCTTCGATCAAGCACTGGCACAGAAACCGTGCAGACAATTACTACGCACTACACTGTTACAGGTGTAGGCGATGTTGGTGGTGGTAATGTGGTTTTTGTTACAGCGCCGAGCGCTACAGAAACTGTTGTTATCTTGCGTGAGCAGGACTTAACGCAAGGCTTAGACTTGGTTCCTAACGATCCATTCCCAGCGCAATCGCTAGAAGAAAGCTTGGACAAGCTGACGTTTATGGTTCAGCAGCATGAGGAAGAACTTGGTCGTGCAATCAAGGCATCTCGTACAAACACGCTAACAGGCTCAGAGTTTACAATCTCTGCGGCTGATCGCGCGAACAAAGTATTCTCATTTGATAGCTCAGGCGACTTGTCTGTTACGCAAGAGCTAGGCACGTTCAAAGGTGATTGGGCAGCATCAACTGCGTATGTTGAGCGTGATTTGGTAAAAGATACAACAACAAACAATGTGTTTATTGTTACTTCTGCTCACACATCATCGGGTTCTTTGCCACTTACGACAAATACGAACAGCGATAAGTATGAAAAAATAATTGATATTACAAACCCTCCTGGCGATGTTACGTTTGGCGGCAGTATAACAACATCAAGTTCTGTAACGGCTGGCAGCTTTGTTATTGGATCTGCTGATATTAACGAAAACGACTTAGAAGCAATTGACGAGGTAATAGCTGGGACAGTTGCAGCAAGTAAAGCAGTTGTTGTTGATGTTAACAAAGACATTTCTAGCTTTAGAAACTTAACTGCTACTGGTGACATTACATTTGGCAGTTTGTCAGATGGCACTATTACAGTCACAGCATTTGTTGATGAAGATAATATGGCATCTGATAGCGCCACGCTGGTGCCTACACAGCAGTCTGTGAAAGCATATGTAGATGCTCAGGTTGCTACAGCTGACACACTCACTGAAATTCTAGGTAACGGCAACACCACAAGTGGCGCAAACATCCAAATGACTACAACGGATGAGCTACAATTTAGAGATACAGCATTGAAAATTAATTCATCTGCTGATGGTCAGTTAGATATTGATGCTGACACTGAAGTTGAGATTACTGCGCCCACTGTTGATATTAATGCCAGCACAGAAGTAAACATTAGTGGTGCAGCAAAAATTGGCGGCACCTTAAATATTGATACAATTAATGAGTTAACCACAAACGCTGGAACTACAATCAATTCAACTTTTATTGGTAACAATAAGATTGGCATTGGTACAAGTGTTGTAGGCGACACTCAAGTAGCAATTAGAGGTTCTGCTGCTAAATTAAGATTAGAATCTCTAACTGCTGGAAATCACAATTGGGATGTTGGTGTTTTCTCAACAAGTTTCCGTATTTACCACCAAGCAACAGGTCAAAACCCTTTTTGGATTGACTCAACTGATAATGTTGGCATTGGAACTATAAGCCCATCTACTAAGCTAGATGTAAATGGCACTGTCACGGCTGATGGACTGACTGTGGATGGGGATGCTAAGTTTACTGACATTTCACCTGCAATTATTTTATCTGAAAGCGATACAACAAATGTAAATACTCGCCTTGGTAACTATGGCGGTGATTTTAGCATTACTACAGTAAACGATAGTGACGTATATGTAGCAAATAGATTAACTGTAGATCACGCTACAGGCGACATCAGCTTCTACGAGGACACAGGCACCACGGCAAAGTTCTTCTGGGATGCGAGTGCTGAGAGTTTGGGGATTGGGACGAGCGAAATCAATGGTACGTTGGACATTGCCAACAGTGACCAAACTAATGGTGTTACATTAAGTTTAACAAACTCTTTTGTGGGAAGCGATTGGACTACTGGCGACACTATTGGGACGATTAACTTCAGAACTGACGATGCAAGTACCACAGAGCCTATTAGGGGTCAGATCAAGGTATTTGATGATGCGACAGTAAGTGGAACTTACCCTTTCAACAACGCAATGTCATTTTCTACAGGGTACATAAATACTCTGTATGAACGCATGCGCATCGACAGCAGCGGTAATGTTGGCATTGGGATGACAAGCCCGTCACAGATTTTACACATAAAAGACACGGGAACAAACACAGTTGTCATAATTGAAGGATCAACTGAAGGTGGTTCTTTTGTTAATTTTGCGGATTCTGATGATACCAATGTTGGCCAAATTGGTTATGACCATACCTCTAACTATATGCAATTCAGGGTGAACGATGCAGAACGCATGCGCATCGACAGCAGCGGTAATGTGTTGGTGGGTACTACTGATACAACTATTTATAATGATGCGGCTGATGAATATGGCTTTATGGTAGAGCCTTCTGGTCAAATGCAACTATCTGCAAACAATGCAACCATGCTGTATTTAAACCGACAAAATGGTGACGGCACTATTATTGACTTCCGCAAAGACGGCACCACGGTGGGGAGTATTGGAGCTGAGGGCGGTGATCTTTATATTGGTACTACTGACACAGCTTTGAGCTTTGTAAACGCCAATGATGCTATAGTACCTTTCCATGCAACAAACGTAACAAGACGTGATGCTTTTATTGATTTTGGATCACCTAGCTATCGCTTCAAAGACCTCTACCTCTCTGGCGGTGTTTACCTTGGCGGCACTGGTAGTTCGAACCTGCTGGATGACTATGAGGAGGGGACTTGGACGCCTACTTTGCTTGGCGTGACTGGAATTACATATCAAGACCAAATTGGGTCATACACAAAAATTGGAAACTTTGTTCACCTTTCATTTCAATTAAGAGCAACTTGGACTGCGAGTGGTCTTTCCTATATAGGTGGAATACCATTTACATCTAGATATAATTTCAATGATTATGGAGCAGGTGGCTTTTTTACAGTTCAGCAACCTGAAAGCTCTACGGTTAGAGCAAGTATGTTTATACAGCCAAACAGCAGCTCAATTACTTTGTATGAAATAGATGGGCATACACAATGGGCGCTGCCAAGCGCTACACAAAATTACTTAAATGGAAATGTATTTTACAGAGTTTAAGCATTTCAAACAGCATAGACCATCTGGATAGTTGGTCTGGACAGCAGAAAGGAGCCTAGTATGGCACTAACAGAAGAAACAGTAGAAGACAAAATCGAGATCGTAGGTGACTACAAGCATGTGCAAGTGCGCACTGCCACAGTCATCAAGCGTGATGGCGTAGAGATCAGCCGATCCTTTAGCCGCCATGTCGTTGCACCAGATGCAGACATCACAGGTGAAAGCACAGAGGTGCAAGCCATCTGTAACGCAGTTCACACCCAAGCGGTCAAGGATGCCTACGCCGCACACTTAGCAGCACAGGAGAATAACTAATGGTTACCTACACTTGGTCAGTAGCAAACACTGAACGCAATCTATCAGACGGTGGTATCACCGTCATTCACTGGCGTTGCACAGGCGTAGACGGCGATTACTCTGCGTCCAGCTATGGCACCACGTCACACGAATACGATGCATCAGATGCAGGCTTTATTGCATACGATAGCGTCACAGAGGCAAACGCAATCGAGTGGGCCAAGGCTCAGTTGGATGCGGATGCGATTGAGCAAGCTATTGCGGATGAGATTGCCGCAGAGCAAAACCCAACCAGCGCAGCGGGAGTACCGTGGGCCGCTGAATAACACAGAAAGGAAATCAACGTGACTGAAGAAAAAAAGGTCATTACGATTGACGATGTAGAATACACAGAGGATCAGCTAACAAACGAAGCTAAGGCTTGCATTAATCATATAGGATCTCTTGATCAAAAGATTGCATCAGCACAGTTTAATTTAACGCAGCTGCAAGTTGGTCGAGAAGCATTCTTATCTCGTTTGAAAGAAGAATTGAGCAATGGACAAGAGAACAGTAGCGTCGGCACATGAACGGATTGATCAGCTTCAAATCCAAGTTGCGGAAATAAAGACGGAAATGAAAATTCAATTCCGCGATCTTTATAACCGCATGAAGCGTATGGAAATGATTATGATTGGCATCACCGGGGCTAGCCTGTTGCTCTTACTGCGCATGAATTTCATGGGCTGATGTTATTTGTGTTGATCCACATACTTTATGTGTGGGTCAATACTCCAGGCGGTGCAATGCCAATGGCGCTATGCGTTTATAAATCCCCAGAAATAGAGTATACTTATCTTGTATTGCGGCCTGCGTGGATCGGCTGCGCAGAATATGGGAATTTGTAATGGCCATTCTGGAGAGCATTGCCGCAGCCAACGCGGCTTACAGCGTGATCAAGACAGCGCTGGGCAACGGCAAGGAAACTGCTGGTGTCATTAGCTCTATCGGAAAGTTTCTTGCAGCAGAAGAAGACATCAAAGAAGCTGTCAAAAAGAAAAAGACCAGCCCACTGACCGCAATTACAGGTGGTGAAGAGGGGGATTGGGAGGAGTTCCAAGCCCTTGAAAACATTAGACAAAAACGCGCTGAATTAGAAAGCTGGTGCCGTTTAATGGCTCCCCCAGGCACTTGGGATCGTTGGATAAAATGGGAAGCAGAAGCGCGTAGGCAACGTCAGGAAGCCAGAAAAGCAGCGGCAAAAAAGCGCGAGGAACTAATAGAGAAAATCCAAGTTGCTACTGGGATTGTTCTTGCGTTTACTGCCTGCGTCATTGGGATATATTACTTAGGTGTCTACATGGGAAAGTGGTAAAGTACACAGTTTTGGACAAAGACGGAAAAGTGGTTATAATCACCAGCAATAAACGAATAGCGGAGCATTACGATGAACGAGCTAATTCCTGATAAAGAGGCTTATCAAGTTAATAAGCGTCGAATGACATGGGCCTGTTTAGCTATGATGATCATCTCAACATTCGCGGTCATCTTTGATCCAGCTCGAATGAACGAAGCGAGCGCGGTTTTGATGATGATGTATGGATCTCTGTCGGCAGTGGTCGGCGCATACTTTGGTTTTTCATCGGGAGCTAAGAAATGATCGGCGGTATTGTACAAGCGTTAAGCGGATTGGCGACATCATACATTGATGGCAAGACAGCAATCCAGAAAGCCAACGCTGAGATTAAGTTAAAGCAGGCAACTGGCGAAATAGATTGGGAGCAGGCTGCAATCGAGGCCAGCAAAGACAGTTGGAAAGACGAGCTGTGGACAATTGTGTTCGTCATCATACTGGTTGCCAACTTCATCCCAGCCATGCAAGACACAATGGCACAAGGGTTTGCCAATCTGGAGACAACACCACTATGGGTACAATGGGGAATGTACGCTTCAATAGCGGCCTCGTTTGGAATACGCACGATGAGGGGATTAAAAAAATGAGCGAAGCAATGAAATGCTTGCAGGCAAAATGCGGTGCCACACCTGACGGTGCATTCGGCCCCAACACTGCCCGAGCAATCGCAAAGCATTACGATCTAACGCCGCTGCGGGCAGCCCACATTCTCGGGCAGTCATCGCACGAAAGCGCGGGGTTTCGGCGTACCAGAGAAAGCCTGTACTATAGCACGCCAGAGCGCATACAGGAGGTTTGGCCTTCGCGCTTCCCGACAGTTGAGGATGCTGTGCCATACGCCAAGAACCCGACAGGTCTGGCAGGCAAGGTGTACGCCGGGCGCATGGGCAACACGACAGAAGAAGAAGCGTCAAAGTTTTTGGGAAGAGGATTTTTACAGCTCACCGGGCATGACAACTACAAGGCATTTGCCAAAGACATGCGGCTGATTGAGGTGCTGCAAGATCCTTCGCTTGTTGAGAATGAGTATGCATTTGAAACAGCAATGTGGTACTTTAATAAAAACAAATTGTGGGACATTGCCGACGAAGGCATTGATGTCGGTACAATTGAAAAGATAACTCGCCGCGTTAATGGCGGCACACACGGTCTGTATGATCGGATCGAACAAACGCAAAAGATACATGGGTGGCTAGATGGCTAAAGGATTATACGCAAATATTTACGCAAAGCGTAAACGCATTGCTGCTGGATCTGGTGAGAAGATGCGCAAGCCAGGTGATCCTGGTGCGCCTACTGATGCCAACTTCAAGGCTGCTGCTAAGACAGCAAAGAAGCCGAAGAAGAAATCAATGATGAACAGGGCGTGACATGAGCAGACCCCCAGAAAGAACAGGCAACAGCGGCAGGCGGGCAGCCTTTCTGCAACGCATGGGCAAGATGCCGGGGCCGACAAAGAACAAGGATGGCACAGACACGCCGTTGCTGAAGTCGTTGAAGGCGTGGGGTGCATCGTCCAAAGAAGAAGCTGTGCGCAAAGGTAGGCGCATATCCATGATGAATAAGAAGAAGAAAGCCTAATGGGATACTTCCACGAAGATGTAGACAGTCCACATGCGCTGTTAGAGATTGCATCAGAGCGCATGCCAGAGGTTGTGCCTGTTAATATCTTTGGGTTCAGTCGAACTGTTGGCACAGACTTCCAAACTATTTGGAATGATGGTGGGCAGTACGTTCACCCTAGTGCAGCTGTTCAAATGAGCTGCGTGTCAACCAGCGCATCCGACACAATGACAATCGTTATTTCTGGTCTTAATGCAGACTATGAGGCACTCGCTGAGATTGTGCAGCTAAATGGAACAACGCCAGTTACAACCACAAACTCTTTCTATCGGATTAATAGCGCGACAATTCTGTCTGGATCAAATGTTGGTGACATCACAGTTAGCGAAGGTGGCACGGTATACGCACACATTGAAGCGACTTTGGGAACAACGCAAGCTTGCGTCTACACTGTCCCAGCCAATCATTCTTTATACATCTTTCGCATATCCCTTACGTCTGGAACGGTAAACTCTAACAAGTATATCACTTATAGAAACCGAGTGGACAGTAGCAGCGGGCGCATACTGCGCGTGGCAGAGGCGACATTCCAGCTAAACATGCAGACGTTTGATCGGCAGATACCATTCCGTATTGCGCCGAAATCAGACTTTCAGTTTGAAGCTAAGTCGTCCTCTGGTACAAACGAGCTGTCAATCTTTGTTGAAGCACTACTGATGAAGGATAAGTATGCCTAAAGAAATGCATCGCGCCTTGGAAGCCAGGGCAAAGAAGATGGGATTAACTGGTGATCGTAAAGATGCTTACGTTTACGGCACAATGAGAAAGGTTGAAGATATGCCTAAGAAAAAAGGTAAGAAGAAATCAATGATGGGTGGAGGCTACGGAAAGTAATGCCTGGCACAATGAAAGAAAAGCGCAAGTCACTGATGAACCAGTTCAATGCGCTTGAGATGGAATATAAAAAGCTGATGGACAACATCCCCAAGGGCGGGCTGTCCAAGAAGGATGACGACAGGCGGCGTGAGCTGCAACTGATGCTGCGTCAGCTCGGATCTGACTTGGGTCAGATGGAGCCAGAAGACAAGCAGTTCCCTTAGTCAATATCCATAGCGTCAGATCCGCGTTGGATGATGTCGTTGTGCATATTGAAGCAAGCTTTCTGTAACGCAATGTAAGCCCGCACTAGGGCTTCTTGCTCTTTATCGCCACGCATCCAACGATCCTGCGGCAAGCCGCGCTCGGCACGTTCAACGATCTTGTTGGCGATTATAAAATACTCTGGCAGATCACTCATCTTTTTCTCCCTCTCTTTCAATCCAATGATAGATGCGATGGCAGTTGGCGCAAAGCGGAATGCATTTGTCGGCCTCTTCATATGCTTTTCTAAAACTTCCCTGCTGTATTAACTTGCTAACCTTTGTGTCCCCGGACGTTTCGGGGTGATGGAAGTCTATAATAGCAGGGTGCTTTGCTCCACAAAAAAAGCAGGACAAGCCTGCTTTGTAGTCTCTAAACTTTTGCCTTTCTCGTTTCTTTCGCAGGCTTGTCCGCGCAAGTGTCTTTTCACGGTTCCGCTTGTACCACGCCGCGCCATACTTTTTATTTTGCTCTGCTCGTTTCCCCTTGTCCTTGTATGGCAAGGGCGGCTCCTCTTGTGTTGGCTACACAAGCAGATCATACCATAAAAATGTGACACTTAAAAATCCTTTGGACGCAGCTTCGGCCTGATCGACTTAGCTATCACGCCTGTATCCAAGCACCACATATTAACGTCACCGTCTGCGAAAAAGTATTGGTGCATATCTTCGTTGTCGCGTATGGCGATCTGGCAGGCTTCGTAGCTCGGCAGGATCAAATAAGTTTCAATCTGTCTACCCTTAATTGCATACTCGATGTAGAGCGCGGTAAAAAATTCCATGTTGTCCTCACTGTAGTGGGTACACCCACCCTCCATTAACGTTAGCCTGCCCCTCCTCACCAAGTTCTTTGACATATCGCGATATTGACCTGGTGCTGACGTTGACGTCTTCAGCTATAGACTTTACCAGCTTAGATCGTTTTGTACGCTCTCTAATTTCAGATAGCCTATCTAGCACGACAGCTTTTGTGTTGGTTATGTCTTCAGTGCCGTCTGCAATAAACTCTTCGTATACAACGTCTTTGAGTGGTATGCTTACAGTGGCGTTAATTTCTTCTTGGTTGCTGTAGAGTTGCACAGGAATATCCACCTGATCTATCTCTTTGCCGTAACCGTCTATTGTATCTGCAAGATTTGTTAAAAACGCATTTAGAAGTTTATTCTTTGCCACGCGTGTGCGTTTCATGCCTTGACGTACTTTGGGTGCTTTCCTCGCCGCTGCTGCAAGAAGTAAACCTTCGTGCATTCGAGGCAATCGCGCATCTGCTTTCTGGTGATTACACTTGATGCACGATAACGCTAGATTTTCAATTTCGCACTTACCGCCATGCTTAACAGGTACGATATGATCTATGTGGCAGGCATCTCCCACAACTGTATCTCGACAATATGCGCACTTAAAATTCCAAGCTCTTTTTATGGCTTGTTTTTCCGTATGAGTTAACCGTCTTCTTTTTTTCATGTTGTCCTCACTTTATGTTATGATAAGAGTTTGTGGTGGGCTGCGGCAGCGTATCTACATATGTATACACGCTGGCAGGCTCTGCTATTCCCGACACTCCGCAGCCCACACGATCAGTTCCTAACCTTCTGGTGAAATACCAGATCAGTCACTGGGCGCGGCAGCTTAAACCGCTCGACAGTCGCTGCCACCTGCACATCTGTGAGCTGCAAAACATCCATGACCTGCTCGGCAGTCAGGCCGTAGTTCAGCATCTTATTGATCTGAATGCCACGCGGCGTACACTTCACCTTATTCTTGAGTGTCTTGTTCGCCCGAGCAATCGCAAGCTCTTGGCTGACCTTACTGCGCTGCATTAAGTTGCTAGTGTTGCTTGTGTTGATTTGGCGCTCTTGGTTTAGCGCCTTTAGTCTCATCATCATTGCTATTTCATCTTGCGTTGGGTCACGCTCAAATGCCTTTCTAAAGTTGTCTAGGCTGATGTCTACGTTATCCATGTTAATGCTATTGCGCCGTTCAACACTAACTGTATTAACCATGCTTCATGTTCTCCAATTCTTTTTTCATTATTGATATGCGGGCTTCCGCGTTGTTGATTGATATTTGAAACATTGCGAGATCAGTGCTGATGT
>Ga0208899_1001293_pt1 | contig 17693 bp, 20 predicted proteins | sample VirMetDEL_Nov_24_FD_184518 | JGI IMG/M metagenome (GOLD analysis project Ga0208899, IMG submission 184518) | Aqueous microbial communities from the Delaware River and Bay under freshwater to marine salinity gradient to study organic matter... | ecosystem: Environmental > Aquatic > Marine >... | reverse complement strand
ATAGTTCTTCGACTTCTTCCATGGAGATTTCTACACCTTCGGCGTATCTTTCTCGTTCGTGAGGCTGAATAAGGTGGCCTATACCAATCGTGGCTTTGCCTAGTGAATCTAAATACATTTGAGTTCTCACGCCTTCATGGCCACGAACCCTATCTTTCAGTGAATCTGTAATATTAATCATGCTCCTATACCCCAATGCTTTTCATGTTCATCGGGTTCCCCTTTCTTGAATAGTTTAAGTATAAATTGTTTTAGTCTAGATATCATAGACTTTGTTTATAGACAAAATCCCAGCAGGTTTCAAGTAGTTTGATTGTAATAAATTGGGAATACCCATTATACCTCTGTTATACTCTTCATAACTAAGGGGAGCTCTTTCAAAATATGGATCAGGATCTCTAGGATAAATCTCACGAGGATCAATAACGGGTCCATATAAAAATCTTTCACCCATACTTGTACCTTCTGTTACTCTATCCATACTAGGTAAACTACTGATACCAGGTTCACTAGGTATAGGTCCTTTTATTTCAGGTACAGGAAAAAAACTTCCTCTTTGGTCCATGGTTTGTGGTTGAACGTTAGGTTCACTTGGAATAACTGTTTCTTCTTCTCTTAAATAAAATTGATTGGGTCCTGGCTCAAAGCCTTCAAAACGAGGTAGAGGATTATCTGATTTTGGAGGTGGCGTAGATAAATCTAATGCTCCCCCTTGTTGAAAGTTCATTGGAACGACACGAACAGAATCAACTCCACCTTGTATTTGTTTTTTCATTATAAACCGCCTATACCTCTTTTAAACATTTGTGTTTCTAAAGCTTCATCTAAAGTTCCGAAAGCCAAATCTGATCTTACATCAGGAGAAAGATTTTGTGAAGCACCTGCAGGCATTGTTTGTTCATAATCAAATTGTTCATAATCAACCGGGAACGTAGGAGCTAATCGCTCTTCTAACTGTCCACCAATCTGTGCTTCTTCTTGAGTAATTCCTCTTGGACCAAACATTCTACCCATCATATCTAATTGTTGATCACGAGCGGGTCCCATTTCAACTTTCTTTTGAGGTTCTTTCATTAAACTTAAAATTGATTGTTCTACCTGGTTAACAAAATCTTGTTGATCTAATTCATCTTGTGTAGGTAATGTTTTGTTTGCCCAGTCTAATAAAACTTTATCAACGTCAGTCATTTTACCAACCTCTCCCATTACTGCAGTACGCTTACCTACATCTAAACCGGTGTCCGCTAATTTCTGTGTAAAGGCTTTTAAAACTTTTGGATCAGTTAAAATACTCGAACCATATCGTAGCATGATAGGAATCATCAAAGGCACAATACCACCTGATAGAGCAGAAGCTCCAGCAGTACCTGCACCAAATAATAAAAGACTTCTAAAACCACCCAAAGTAACACGACGGGCTACGAACTTTGAAGGATCTTTAACGGTAAAGCTACCTGCTCTTTCAGCAACTTCTAAGAATCTTTGTAAGTCTTCAATCTTTGTGCCAACAGGTTTTAAGGCTTGAGCTAAAGCTGCTCTTTTATCAATATTAGTTAAACCAATTTTTTCAGCAAAAACGGAAGGGTCAAATTCAACTGTTCTAAATTTAAATAAATCTTGTGATGTTTTGTCGACACCTTCTTTGAAACCATATTTAGCAATCTCGGAAGGAGGTAATCCTTTTAAGTTTTTATAATCACCAATGGTAGAAGCCACAGGAAGATTAGAGAAAGAACCTTCTAGAGCATTATCAAATAATTTTCGAATAATTTTTTTCTTACCTGCATCTGGTGCAATCGCTTCAACAGATTCTACTTTAGTAATTGTTTTTCCAAAAGTTGGACTATCGGGATTGTCGTCTAAAACTTTAACAGCCACTTGTTGGAAACCACCTTCTTTTTTACCTGCTTTAACCCAGGCATCTACGTTGGGTTTAGGTGTTTCAGCAAGTCTCATCACAATTTCCATTACTTGTGGATCGGTTTGTGCTTTCCCTAAAACAATATCTAAAGCTTCTTTTGCATACATACTTCCCGCTGTATCGGATTGAGGTCCAGGACCAAAGATATTAGCGTTGACTTGCTTGTAAAGATTAGGCACAGGACCTTCATACTTAGGCATAACATCAGCTAAATATTCATTTGCTGTCGTTAATTTCTTCATCGCTGTATCAAAAACAACTTTGTCAATATCATCATCAATCGCAACTAGAGTATTCATATCTCTTTCTAATGCTAAAGCTAACTGAGTAATTCTTGATCCTTCTTTCGGAGGAACAAAACCACCCTTTGTTTCTGTTTTGTAGTTAGCAGCAAAGTTAGAGAATAATTCTTTTAATGTTTTTGCTTGTTGAATAGTGACACCATCAGGGTCTAATCTACTCATTGTTTGATAAAATTCTTTAAAGGCTTTTTCTGAAGACGCACCCGGAAACTTAAAAGGTTCATAACCAGCACGAGGCTGTGCTTCCTCTAAGCTTTTCACAAACTTTTGAGATAAATCTCTTACGGTATCTAACTTAATAACTTTTTTACCCTCTAATCGTTTGGCATATTCTTCAAAGTCTTCGTAAAGAATTCTCGAAATAGTAGCTGAATCATCATATTGACCTCTTGCTAATTGCATCACATCTCCACCTAAAGAAGACATTGTCTGTAAAGGTGCAAAACCATTCGTTAGAGTATTAAAATATTGTCTAGTGGCTTCACTTGTTCCTTCTGCTGCTCTTCTAAAAGGTGTACCTACAAAAGGAAAGATACCTAAAACTTCTGAATAACCTTTCCAGAATCGATTATTAGTTGCCTGGATAATACCGAGAGGCATACCATACGTTTCTGCAACGCTTAACATTTTATCAAATTCAGGTTGACCTGTTTTTAATCCAAATAACATTTTACCAATAGTCGGCTTAAATGCTTTGACCAGTGGTCCGAGGGCCATGGAGCCTCCACTGAAAGCCAAGTTTAGATAAGCGTCTTGTAAGAACTTTGATTGTTGAGTTGCTTGATCTTCCGTAGGTAAATCGTTTAAGTAACGAAGTAATTGATTGGTTAACTCATAAACTTGTCCACCTGCAGTTGCTCCTAAAGCATCCGCACCTAAAATTTTAGCGGCAGCTCCTGCACTAGGACTCCTAAAAGCTAATCCTGTTCCACCAATTGCGGCTAAAGCACCAGCGGTTTCAAAAGCAGGTTTCGAGATCAATTGATCAGGGACAAACTTATCTAAGAAGAAAGGTAGTTTTTCTTGTGCTTGTTTAAAATAATAATTAGCAGGATCTTCAATTAATTTCATACGTTGATTAACATCAGAAATCTTTTGAGACATCTCCGCATAATATTCTTTGGAGCCAGGCTCATAAGGAATGTCTGCTATGATATTCGCTTGAGTTACATCTTTAAGTTTATTTAATTCATTCACCATATCTTGAGGTGATGCTTCCTCGGCAATACCATAAAACTTTTTAATCTTTGCAATATCACCAGGAGTTAAATTACCTGGAGTGCCGTCAATATAAAAAGTATGTTCGTTAGGAGTGCCTTTTAATATTGTAGCGGTCTTTTTACCTTTAATTGGTGCAGCCATTAGATGTTGTCTCCTTGATTAAATAAATCTTCGGGTTCTAAAATATATTCATTTTTCTGCATTGGATCATCTACTGGAGATATATCCTTCTCAGGATTAATATTTGGAATTTCTTCTGATGAGTAGTTAGGAACCTCTCCTAAAAACTGTTGAATACTGTTAATTTGACCTGAGTATTCGGGAGCATTGAACACATTGTTTTTATTATCAATTCTACCTTGTTTATAAATATCTAACTGAGCCGTTCTGATAAATTTTAAAATTTCTTTCAATTGTGCTCTAACATATTGAGGTGAACGAATACCTTGTAGGTTAACAAGATCAGACGCTCTTTTAATATCGTCCACGTTCAAACGACCTGTTGGTTTTAAGGCACGTGCTAAAGCGTAGATAATCAGGTTTTCACGAACTTTGTTTCGTGCATATTCTTCATCATAACCCATGCTTGTATAGGTAAATGGTCTATAAAGGTCTGTAATTCCAACTTGTCTTTTAATTTCTGTGGTGTCAGGAACACCAGGAATTTTACTGAGTAAATCTGTTTTAGGTACTTCAAACACAATTTCTCTTGTTAGAGAGTCATCAATTCTGTCTAAAGTTTGATCTTTATTAAATAAAGTTTCACCTTCCGCCACTAATTTATTACCGGAACCTGGATTAATCGCATTGAGTAAAGATGCGAAAGTATAAGCACCTTCTTGTTTTAAGTAGTTAATACCACCTTCAATACCATAACGAGATGTTCCTTTTTCTGCCATTGCCTCTTCATCCACTTTTAACATGGTCTGAACAATATCACCGGCTCGACCGAGTGTATTAAAGTCACCCACAAGTTCTGATTGTTGACCAAAGTTAGGTTTACTTGCAGCCAAAGCCGCATCGGTTTGAGGTGTTTCTAAAGGTGAAAAATAAAAGTTAGGTAATCCATTCATGTTAGGATCGCCTGGAATAGGAACATCAAAAACGGTGCCTCCGTCTTCTCCTAATCTAGGTAAGAAATACTGATACTCTCCTGCTGCAGGATTATATTTTCTCATCGAAGTAGAAACAGTTGATTGATCTCCAATCGTGTAAGTAATGTTTTGAAATAAACGACCCGGGTTTTTAATTAAATCTTGAGACGTTTTAATTTTTTCCATTTCTTTATCAATATCAAACTGTGCTGATTTTAACTGTAAATCTTTAGTAAATCCTAAATAATTTTGTAGGTAATTATCATCTATACCCATTTTCTTTAAATAAAACTCTGCTTCTTTTGCTAGCATTGCTGCGTTTGCATCTTGTGCTTGTTTAACCGCCATTTCACTTATCTTTAAATTGTGAGCAATCAGAGCTTGTTGTTCTGCTTCTTCACGAGTTAAAGCTTTGCCTGTTGCTTGAGCAAGAACATCAAAGATACCAGCAGCTCCTTTGTAAGGAGTACGAGCATTGAGGGCATCAACAAAAAAACTTAATCCTTTATCAAAACCTTTAGTTTTTGGATATTCACCAATATAATTTTTAAGTTGTGCTTCGACTTCTTCAGAAGAAACTCTTTTTCCTAAACCTAATTGAGATGCAATATAACTTGCATTTTCTTCCGCTGCTTGACGGACAGGAATATAAGCATTCACATAGTCTAAAGCCATTTGATTGAAATCAGGTGTTTGATCAACAGCAGTGGCTGCTACATCTAAATTGATTTCATCTTTAATATCGTTTTCTAATTTTTGTTCTGCTTCACCAATAGAAACAGTTCCGCCACTCAAAGGTTTAAGACCTTGAACAGGCTCTATAGGTATGTCTGTTTTAAAGACGTTAAGAGTGTCATATCCTGAAGAACTCATTGACCCTCCTTATCCTGCGTACCCGCCTAATGCTCCTATACCTGCTAGAAGAGGGTTTCCTTGTTGTGTTGCTGGATTATACATAAAAGAAGGTGCAGCACCCCCCAAAAGTCCCGATTGAAATTGTAGTTGTTGATATGGTTGTAAATATTGTTGCATTTGATTTTGATATGCTTGTTCAGCAGCTTGTTGTTGTGCTGCTGTTTCTGTAACACCCAGTTGACTTAATGTTGTCGCTAAGTTCGCTTGTGTCATTGGTGCTTGGACACCGAATGATCCATATAACTGACCAATACCCGTACCTAGTTCACCACCGGCAAGTTGTAAACCTGCTGCCGCTTGTTGAGCAGCCTGTTGATTTTGAAAAGCTTGTTGTGCTTGTTGTTGTGCGGTTTGATAACCAGATGATAAAAGTCCAGCAATACCTGTACCTAATTGTTCTTGAAAACCTCTTTGTGCTTCCGCTTCTACAACACCTTCACGACCACCGCCAAAAGCTCCTGCACCAATTGCTTGTGCTTTTCTTTGTTGACCAGTGATGCCAAACTGTCTTTGCATTTCTTGTGTGTAGCGATCAATAACTTCTTTTTGATAAGGATCCATAAATGCCTGATAAGAGGAAGGATCATAAGCTTGACCTATTTGTGCTGTAGTTGTCATAGCATTTGAAATAGCATTAGATGCACCTTGTAGAGCACCAACACCAGCACCAAAATAATCTGGTCCTGTAGTTGCAGCATTTGCTGCTAAATTTGTTGCTTGACCGATCGCAGCAGAAGGAGCGACGACATTAGCAGTCGGAACAGGAACTGCGTTGGCAGTTAAAGCCTGACCCGCTGTTAATATGTTACCATACTGTTGTGCTATCAGTTTTTGTAATTCTTCTTGAGTCATTAGATTCTACCTATCCCCATATTTTCTGCTTTGTCTTCTAAAGAGTACATCATTTCATACATTTTTTTAGTGCCTTGTTCTCTATCACCATTTCCAGCAGCCATTACTGCTTGTTTTGTAAATACAAATTCGCCATCGGAAAGCATTGCAGGGATATCGTCAGATTGACCATTGCCTGGACCATTAATCATACCGTCTTTTTCAGGAAAGTCCATCACTCCACCTTTATTCATTGTGGCGGCATAAACGGGATTAATATCTTCATAAAAAGCTTTTTCTCTTCCACCACTTGGTAAGTAAGGATTTTTTGTTGGATCATAAAATAATTTTTGTTGTTCTGGGGTCATAGCGGCAGCAGCAATAGTAGCTCCAACGGCTCCAAGTTTTAATAAGGGTGAATACTTTTCAAAGAAACCTAAATTTTCACCAGATTTTACTAAACCAAGTCTTTCTAAAAAACCTGGTTCTTCTTTTGCTCTGTATATTAGTTCTTCTGTTTGAATACCGGGAAGAGTTCCACCTCCTTCAACACTAAAACTACCACCACCCACAGGTGTAGCTTGCATTGAAGCGGGAATTTCAGGAGTCATCCCAAAACCTCTTTTCACTCCACCCATAAATCCTTCGGGTGTGCCCATTGCACCAATACCTCTGGCCAGTGATCCGTAGGCTACGTTTCGTAAAACATTTTCAGGTTTGTCACCAGCAAGTAAACCAATACCGGCTTGTGTAAGCATAGGATTTGCAGCAGCGAAACTTCCAATACCACCTAAAATACCTGAAGCACCCGCTAAACCAGGTAATAAAAGACCCGCACCAATTTGACCAATAGGACTCTTGAGAACATTCTTAACTCCTTTAATCAAATTCTTAAACATTACTTATCCTTTTTTAGGTGTAACCGCACCCGTGAATAGTTTAGGGGCGATGACGTTAACATCCCGGCGAATATCTTCGGAAGTAGTATCAGTATTAGGATCATTAATATCACTATTAGCATGATCTTCTGAGTCGTATTCCACGCCAGTTCGAGTATTGGTAATCGTAGTTTCGACCTTACAGCTATAGACAGGGACTTGATTGCCCTCAATATCGTATTCATAGCGTAAGATGACCGGTTCATCTATAATCTTTGCCATACTTTATTTTTATAGAGGTTTTAGCTAGAAATCAATGCTTTTACTGTAGTCAAAGGCAATAAAATCATCGGCATATTTATCCAATACACGCTCTATTCTTTCCTTTGTATAGAAGCTTTTGTAATCAAAACTATCACGAGGAGTACGATAGGTACCCCTGTTATAGGCTTTAATAGGTCTTTTTTTCATATTAAATTTTTCTTCTATTTCTCGTAAATCTTTCTCTAAGTGTTCTACTTTAACAACTTTATTGATGTCACACAGATAAGGTTCAAGATATTCGACTATGGGAATGACATGGGTTTTATTATGAGTATTAGTAATTTGACTAAAATCTAAATCTAAAAAGAATTCAAAAGATGCGTTTTTAGGTATCCAAGAGGATCGTATTGATTGTTGCCAACAGGAAACAGCACGAGTAAAAGGATTACGAACAGTTGTAAAGATGTAATGATTATATTCTAAAGCTTTAGAAACTTTTAAATCATTCGGTGGTTCTGTTAAAAAACGTTGATTAAAAGTGCTACCTATTTCTGCTCCCAACCAAGCGTTTACGGTACTCGAAGCTGTCTTCGCTGTTCGAACGTACAGTAAGGACATTACTGTTGAATAAGTCCTCTGTTCACCTCTAGAATAGATACGGTACCACTGACTGTGGTATTACTTGTACTACTTAAAACAAGAGTATCACTCTCTTCTAAAATGATAGGACCTTTGGCTATATTACAAATAGTGGGCCCTGAGATATTAGCATAGGCTATCTGAGTAGCAGTGTTAGAATTACTACTGTCAAAAACATAAGCTCGAACAATGGCACTTCCTCCTGTATTGGTAATTTGTATATTTTGAATGATCGCACGAGTTAAAGTATCCGTTGCATAGATAACTGTATTAGCAGTATCAGCAGGATTAAAGAATGCGTTTTTATAAATATTAGCCATTTGTTGTATCGTACCATTTTAAAGAACCAATAACGCCATCATTATTGGATGCACCTTTAGCACATAAAGTTAGTGTGTCGGATGCACCTGCTATTGTTTGTCCAAGTTGATATTCAAAATTAAAACCATCTCCAAAGTTTTCAATAGAAACTCCTTTACCTGATAAATAAGTTCTATTGATAATCGTTCCTCCTGTTATGGTTTTAGTACCATCTAAATCATACTCTATATTATCAGAATAACTTGTATATGAAAATGCTGTTGAAGGAGTTGCGTTTTGTCTTAACTGTACTTCAAAATCAGAGTTAGATACAGCAGAAGCTATAAAACCTTGAGGAATAATAAGTGCGTAAGGTCTTCCTGATTTAATTTTAATAGTTCCTAAATTATAAAATGTACCCGCTGTTGTTAAAGTAACTCCCGCTAATGAAGCAGTTCCAATCGATTGAATAACTCCTTGGGGAGAATAGCCACCTTCAATCATACAAGAAGAACATACTTGTTGTAATGTTGCTGCACCTGAAATAGTTCCTGTTGTTTCTATTTCATATCTAATAGGTAAGTTTGCAGTTTGCATATAAACAGTATCTAAATCATTAGCATTATAAAATGTATGTGCTGTAATAAATTTACCATCTATTACAAACCCGACTCTGACACTTCCCATACCCAACCATTCATAATCCGTAAATAAAATGGTCGCTTTAGTTGGATCGAGTGTATAACCACTAGTTCCTGTTCCATCTAACTTATCACCATTCCAAGATGATTGAGCAACATCGTTATCTACAGCAGAACCTGTTACATAAGTACGTCTGACAATTTGATAACCTGTTCCTATATCTTCAAAAAAAATTCCATTGTTTGCATCAAAACTTCCAACACGTTGTTCTAATCCAGATTCTTGTGCATTCATTACAAATGTATTAAATATAAATAATGATTTGCCAGGTTGGTAAGACATCACTCTTTTTGATTGTCTTATGACTTTATCACCACTCGCTGTGGTTACATTTAAATTAACTGTAGATTTATTTGATGTGTAAGTAACAGTTCCGTTATTAGTTAAATCTTCATCAAAGAGATCATTCTTTGACATTACATTTGTACTATCAAAAATAGTAAATGGCTCGGATACCCTTAGTCTGCCAAAGGCATCATAAGCATTAGATCCATCTCCACCACCAATAACGGTTGGTTCTACATTGACATTATTACAGCTCATCGACTAAAGTACCACGCTTCTGCTTCGGATTTGTTTTCAGAGTCCACGGTATAGGTTGTGTTTAATTGTTGAATCAACGCCTCTAAAACACGAATTAATTCATTAAAGTTCTGAACTTGATACTCAGGTGTGGGATCAGGGAATCTTTGTAGAGTTAATTTAGCCATAAAACTATTCTACCTTAAAATTTGCTGAAAATATAATTCTTTCCTCATCTTTATTTGGATATGCACAGTGTGGTAAATATGAGGGAAAAATAACTAATTTAGATTTTTCTGGTTTTATTTTAATTGGATAATGTGAAGCAACGTAAGGCTCCATAGGTGCATAAAAAGCAGTGATAGCTGAGTCGTCAGTGCAATTTACATAATAAATAAGAGAATATTTATCACGTTCATTTCCATGAATGTGTGTGTCATGGAAATCATTAGGTTTGTAAGCTTGAAACCATGCATCTAAGAAATTAAAGTTTTTTTTATTTAAAACTGAAACAGTGAAAATTATTAATTGTTGAGTTAAAAAGGTTTTAAAAAAATATAAATTAGGGTCTTCAATTATTTTATCATTATGAAAATAAGTGGTAAATTGTTCTGTACCTCTTTGAATTTTATTTTTTGATAAAAACTCAAGTACTTTGTCATTATCTTGGTATTCTGTTTTTACCTCATATATATCATATGAAAAACTATGCTTTTTGTATGTTATTTCTTTCTCAATCATTCTATCCCTATGTTACATGTCATAGATAATTTGTTACTGTCAATTCTTAAAACTTGATGCTCAACACCCTTATTAAACCAAACACAATCTTGATTGTGTAAATTTATTTGTTGTTTGTCTATTACCCACTCTGAATTACCGTAAATATTTTTAACCAAAACACTGTATTCATGACTATGCTTATCAAAAGATACTGATTTTTTACCATTACCAAAGTAAAAATTACAATTAACATTTGTTTTAAAAAAGTCACTTATCATCCATTGTATTTCTAAAGTGTCTTTACAAAAACCTCCTATATTAGAAAGTATCAGAGTATATCCCTCTAAGTAGGTTTCAATGCACTTATTAGAATCAATGTAATTATCCTTTAAAAAAAAGTCTTGGTGTTTTGTTCCATCTTCCTTAATTGCTTCAACAGAAGGTTGTCCCCATGGATAAAATTTTGGCCAACGAAACCTGTCATAGAATCTTTCTAAAACTTGTTGTTCTGTAAGATTTACTTTTTTATCTCTTATGCTTTTAAGAAAATTATCTTCTACCATCGGGTTGTATATCAAAACGCATTGTCCCTAAACGCCAAGCGGTGCCTGTTGTGTTGGATACAATATTCGCTGTGAACTGTCTTCCTCTTCCTCGTAAGTCTACTTTTTCTGTTCCTGATGTAAAGCTAGTGGATTTAGTGACTGCATTCGCATCATTGGGATAACGTAAAAATTCAAAATCTAAATTGAGTGTACCACTTTGATTTTGAACATCAGGTATTAATTTAGAGACAAAAGAGAAATCATCTCCTTGTCCTATTTGAACAGCACCTGATTTTAAGTAAGCTTCCATCGCTTGACCGTCGGCATCAGTACCTTGTTCCTGTAAATAGATTTGTGTTGCACCTGAAGTTAGTCCTAGAATTGTTTCATTGTTGGCAGTCGTATTACCTAGATATTGTGTACCAATAGGATTATCATAAACTTCCCGATCAATCCAAGATGTACGAGCTAAAGTTCCTGTCCACCATGTCTGTTCTTGATAGTTAAAGGCTACGACTGCATTAATTTGATCGGAGCCTGTTCTAGCATAAAACCAAAGAATTTCATTGAACTCACCATTGTGCCCGGCAAAAGCATTCTCGGAAGCGGTTTGATTGATATTGTTAAATACAAATTGTTCCACGGTACACGGTAGTTTTTTCACCGAACCATCAAAGAGATAGAAAGAATCTTGTGACATCCAAAAACTATTACCATTTAAATCAATACCTGCATGCTGACCAATGATTCCACAGTTCTGACCGAGTTGTCTTAGACCAAAAGTAAAAGGTGGACCAATAAACTGTAAAGAGTGAAGAGAAGTATCTGTCCATACTAGGGTTTGGCCTCTTGAACGTTCAGCAGCAATGATCCGTGATCCGTCGGCAATTCGTAGTGAACCTGCTGTATTCTCTGCGGTGGGAGTATAGTTATTAATATCTTCTTGATCCGAGAATCGAAGTAATAAATCATCTTGGTCACCAATCGTATTTTCTGTACCAAATAAAATTAAATGTCTGTCAGGAGAAGAAACTAAACTGAGTCGTGAAGTTGTCGGAGCATTCGCTACAATCGCAGCTCTTGTACCTACTCCCACAGAAGTGTCCCAACGATAGGTGCCACCATTTAATTGAGTGGCAATTAAGTCTTCACCGAAGTTATCGAGTGACCACTGTCTTGCTTCTAAGGTTACATTCGAAACGGTGGAAGGTTCCCCCCATGCTCCTGCTCCCCAAGTATCGGTGCCCCAACCATAAGCCGAAGTTGAGAAAGCCGGGCCAGGATTAATTTGATAAGCTGCATTACCTGCACCACCACCGCCTGCGGTTGAACCACTAGCAGTTGAAGTATGAGTCACTGTGTAAGCAGAAGTATTAACCACGGAAGTTACTTCAAACTCTTGATTCATATCAAGTCCGTCAATCGTGGAGAAAGAATCAAAGGTCACAAAACTACCTTGTTCACAGCCATGACCTGCATCGGTGACTAAAACAGTGGCTGTACCATTTGTAGTAAAAGGATCGGTTAAAGCTTCAGTTGCTCGAATTGGAGTGATGTCAGAAATAACTCCTTCTTCATAAACGTATAATTTTCTATCGGTACCAAAAGCATCGTACCTCGTGCCATCTAAAGAAATCCAAGCATGCTGATCTCGTACCACACCGACAATCGTGGTTTCAACAAACTTGTCCCAACCTTTAATTTTTTGGGGTAGGCCATTAAAAAAGCGTACATTATCGGAGTCCACCCATTGTCCTTGACCCGTATAATCGGTAACTTCTTTATTAATGCCTGGTTTTATTGTAAAATTAGTTAGTGGCATGAAGCCAATATACTACTTATTTTTTCTGAAATAAAGAACCAACATGACCTTTGAAAGCTCTATTTCCAAAGTGAGTTAGAGGCATTGCTATATCTGCCCATATCTCTCCACCACATTCTAGCCATAATCGAGAGAAGTAATAATCTTCGGATAGATATCTTTTAGTGCCTGGTTTTGTTTCGTATATACCTGCACAAAATAAGTCATAACAATTATCAGATTTAAAAGACTTACCATTAATAATTTGATCAGATTCATATTTACGCTCAGGAAACTTTTTCATCATCGTGCGAAAGACTTCTCTTTTAACCAACATCATGCCTGTTGCGGCTTCCTGTACCCTACAAAAACCATTTTCCATTTTGACATTCATGGGATCATCAAAATTAAGATTATACCCTAGCGATTTAACCTCTAATTCCTCAGGAGTCGCATTAGGATTATCTTTTAGTATTTGAGGTATTTTTTCAAAATGAACATGTTTTCTTGGGTAAATGCCACACACCACATCTTTATCAAAACAAAGCATTCGTTCTATGTTTTGAGCTTGAAAGCCAATATCGGAGTCAATAAACAACAAGTGCGTTGCTACATAGTCGGTAGCATCCATCATCATGGAAACAACCGTGTTACGAGCACGAGTAATAAGGCTTTCATTACCCATAGATTGCATACGCATTCCTACACCTTTAACCATGGACCATTGTTGTAGTTGCAGTAAGCCATGCATTGTGTTTTCGGTTAACATTCCACCATACATAGGCATTCCTAAGAATATTTTAAAATTCATATCTTTAAGTTCTTCTGGTTTAATCATTCTTTCCCCCTAACATTTGTCTTTTATCAAATTTAAAATCTTTATAAGGACCCTCTTGATCAACATAATGTAAAAACACAGTGATAAAATGATCATGATGACAGATTTCTCTCCAATGAATTTTATCCCTACCTTTAAAAATTACTGCATTATTAGGAACCATAGGAAACTTATGATCAATTCGATACCGTTTATATTCTCCTTCCTTATTATAATATTTATAATCAGAAGTTTCATCTTCCTCTCCTACAAATATTTCATAAGGCTGATCAATAGGATCTGCTCCTAAACACAAAGCCACTGTGAATTCACAAGACTCTCTATCAGTATGTATTTTTAAATCAGAACCTTTGTCATAAATTCTAAAAAAGGAATAAGTTGACCATAGTTTTTTACCAACGTTTTGTTCCACGACAGAAGTGCTCATATCCATTAATGTTTCCATTAAATAGTCACCATGCTCGCTAATTAAAGAGTTTGTTTGACCATCAATATTAAATTTTTTTTGATTAGAAAATTTAATAATCGAATAGGAATAAGCTAGATTTAAGATTTGTGTTGGTAAAAATTCTTTTATAAAAATCGGTTGCATTAGATTACCCACCCTATTAAAGCATATCGTGTTCCTTTAGTTACTTTATTTACTTGATGAGGAAACATAAAATTAGATGGAAAAATCACAGCATCTCCTACATTTTGAGGAATTGTAAGAAGACTTTCATTATCTAATTTGAATACAAATTCTCCTCCTTCATATTCGTTATTTAAACAAATAGAAATAGATAAATGTCTCTCTGTAACTTTATGACCAAAGTCTTTGTGAAAGTCGTAACCTGCTTTAAATTTATTTGCATCATATCGAAGAATGTCTAATTGAGATATTTTATCAATATCTATGTCGTGTTTATTTTTGTAGTGATCTACACAATGAAATATTTTTTCTTTCACTGCGTTTAAACAAATTTTTTCTCCAAAAGATTTTGGCTCTAATAAAGATCGAGTTAAACAATTTCTTATATTTTTATCGACTCCTAATCCAACAGTTCCAGCGTCGTTATAATTATTGTCAAAATAAGAAATAATTTTTTTACAAAAAGTTTGAGGTATTATTTTTTTGACTTCTAAAATATATTCTTTCATTTTTTATTTATACACAATTACTTAGTAAGTAATACTGTGTTCAGTCAGATAATTTGTTCTGGCTGTATCTGCTACAGTTGCAGCTTGTGAAGTGTTTTCAGAAAAAGTTTCTACGTTCGCATCTGGATTAGATGTCTGCCAAGCAGTGAATTGTTCTGCAACATTTGCAGAATAAACTGTGTTCCAAACATCTTGAGCCTCGCATCTAATTACAACATTTGTTACCCACTGAGGAAGAGAAGATAGAGATTCATTTTCTCTGTTATCAACATACTCTAACTCACCTGTGTTAGTCGTAGCGTTCCATTGTAAAGCATGAACATTTGCATCTATTTCAGTATGGGATCGAATATTTAAATAAACTTTGCTATCTAAATAAACATCTGATTCTGTATTGCCTGTTCCTTTAGCAGGACCATCACCGTTTAATGATCCGTCAGCGTCAAAAATAATAGTTATTCTTGAATTAACTGTTGTATTATTTACTGTTGTTGCCATCTTTTTTTCCTTTCTTTATTTTTACCTTATTGTTGCTTAATTGTCTAATAGTTTCATCCTCTAAATTAGGGTTTTTTTCTTCCAATGCTTTTTGATGGTCTCCTATTTTTCCAAATAAACTGCTAATATTTTTCATTTCTTTTCTTGTTTGAGGATTTGCAGCTAAAATATTATTCATGACATTTTGACCTTTAACCATTTCATTTCGAAAAGATTCGGTGGCAGCTTGAACGCCTGTCATTTTTGCTGAATTTTCTACTAAAAGTAAGGGTAGCCAAGCGATAGAACAGCCCCACTCTTGAACATCTAGTCCTGTTTGAGGGTGTTTTCCTTGAAGCATATTATACCAAAGACATTGATGTTTAATGCATTTCTTATTAAGAAGAGGACATTTTCCATCAGGATCAAAAATAGGCATTAGTCGAATACTCCTACTGAAACTACTATTCTCGGACATAAAGGAATAGCTGCATGAATTATATGTTTAGGTATTATTAGTAAATCACCAACGCTCATATAATATGAAGTAAAATTAGTTTCATCATAAACGTTGTAGATTACTGATCCTACTAAAGGAAAAAGAAAGACTGATTCTTCGTCTTGATGATTTTCACTAAATCCAATTTTACTCATTGAAGCATGAATATCTGCATCTATTTTATTAAAATTTTTATCTAGTAATAGATCTTTAACAAAATTTGAAAAAAATTTACCCTCATGAAAAATATCAAAATTACGTAATTTAATTTTCCCATTAGGACTATAATAGTTATCATTTTCTTTCCTATCTAAAAGAAAAGCTAATGTGTTAAAATCAAAATTTTTTTCTAACTTAAAAAAATCCTTGAAATGAGATACTTTTGTTCTATTCACTTTGACGTCTTTGTATTCTGAATTTAATGAAATGATCAATTAATCTTTTGCAGCAACAATTACGTTTGCATATTTGACATTCGCTGCAGGAATGGTTACGTCCGCCGTTGCACTTGCTAAACTACCACTAAAAGGGTGTGAGTGACTTCCACCACCTCCTGTTGCATTAGTTACAAGGTTCGTATCATTGGGGGAAGGATCTGCCGGAGCCACTGGTGCTGGACCAGCTACTGGATTACCAGCTCTTCTGTTTATAGTATGTGTATGGCTAGCTATCTGTGGTGTTGAAAGTGTAGTTCCTCCAACAGTACCACTCACAGAACCTGAAACAGGTTGAGCGGGAGCAGATTTATCTGTCGTGGCCAAGAATGAGGAGAAGTAAGATGTTGAACCACCTGTACCACCACCAGTTCCTGTCACAACTGACATGACAGTGTTTGACAAAGCAGATGCTGTATCTTGTGTCCATCCTGTTGGAGCAGATGCTTGATAGAAAACCATTTTTGTGCCAGACTCAAAAGGATCAACGCCTGTTAATCCTGCACCATTCCCTACATAGGATGTTGCATTAACTGTACCTACAACATTAACATTATTTTTTACAGAAAGATTTCCTAAAGAATTTGCAAAAAGATCAACAACAGTATCCCCTGTGCAATATTGCACAGTGTGAGAACCTTGAACGATAGCGACACCATTAGCACCGTGTCCTGTCGGTGCAACAGTTAAAGTGAAAGCTCCAGAAGTATTATTAAAAAAGATATAGTTAGACTCAACAGCAGGAACAAAAACTGTAATGTCTCCTGTCAAAGTACCTGTAAATTCGATTACTTTGTTAGAAGCTTCAGCAGTGGGATCAGCATTATTGGATGTCAATGTGACGTTGGCTGAACCTGCAACAGACTTAGATAAGTAACCCGCACTAAAAGCGTCAAGTGTTTCTAAGTTTGTATTAGTATTGTTTCCCCATGTATTGGCGTTAGCGCCTGTTTCCATGAGTTCGAGTTTGAGTCTATCTGAATATGTACTTGCCATGTTTTAAACCTCTATAAAATATATCTTTTTTTATCCTTCAAGCAACATTTTTTATGCTACTTTGGTCCATGTGTTGGTTACGTTTGTATTAACAGATGTCCACGTATCACTGACACCCGGCACTACGTTGGCCCATGGCGTTGATCGCATATTACCTAAAACAACAGATAATTCAATGCCTGTTGGAGTAACTAAAGCATTAGCGATTATAGTTTCTGTACCTTCAGAAAACTGCATCGCAACACCTGTTAAGGTGTATATTGTTTCTTGGCTTAATGTTCCTGTGTTAGAGGATATTTCAATACCTGTTACTTCCTCGATATGAGAAGCAACAATTTCCACTTCCCCTGTTCCGAAAGAGGCAGAGACACCTGTGACATCTACATTCGCATCACCCACAATTACTTCTGTTCCTTCGGTAAATCCTGCACTTAAACCTGTCGGAGTAACTAAAGCATCACCAACAATAGTTGGTCTTTCGCTATAAACTTGAGCATAAACACCTACGGGGTTATGATTTGCAGTAGCAGTTACATCATAGACACCAATATCAACTTGTGATGACACTCCTGTCGGAGTAACTAAAGCACTACCTACTTGAGAAGTAGTTCCTTCTGTAAAATTTATTTCTAATCCTGTAATAGCAACATT
>Ga0208899_1001290_pt1 | contig 17709 bp, 19 predicted proteins | sample VirMetDEL_Nov_24_FD_184518 | JGI IMG/M metagenome (GOLD analysis project Ga0208899, IMG submission 184518) | Aqueous microbial communities from the Delaware River and Bay under freshwater to marine salinity gradient to study organic matter... | ecosystem: Environmental > Aquatic > Marine >... | reverse complement strand
TGACCACGACGGACGACTACAGTGCGGCCTATACCGATGCTGTTTTGAGGGGCTTGGATGGTTCTGGTTCGCAGACATACAAAGCTGCTTTTGATAGCTGGATAACGGACGGTGTTCGGATTGACTGGACTGATGCTGCGCCCTCTGCCTTTCAGGGCTTTGTTGTGTTGCTTGGCGGGTCTGACTTGGCAAATGCTTATGTCGGCACCTGCGGGACGGGGGCTACGGTTACTGATCCGGGTTTCTCTGTTAATCAGGTGATTATGGCGGCAATTGGTACGGGTATCGCCAGCGGTACGGTTGCTAACGGCGCACATATGATGTTTGGTATGGGGCTTGATACCAGCACGTTTAGTAATAGCACGTCTTCGAATTTGGGTTGGTCGTTTCTAATGCGGGATGGTCGGTCCACGTCAGCACCGGGTTCTGTTTGGGAAGATGCTTGCGTTATTTCCAAGATTAGGGACAGTGCCACCACTGGTTTTGATTACAACATGACTGTTGGATCGTGGAGTGCCAGCGGGTTCACGACGACCAGCGACAACAGCAATTCGGACAAGGTTGGGTATTTGGCGCTGGAGTGGAACAGCGGGTGTGATGTTCGTTTAGAGCCGCTGGATAACAACAATTATACATCCACGGGCGTGCATAAGCACGATTATGGTGGGACATTTGGCGGCAGTGGAACGCCGGTTCTTAATATGCTATCCGGTAGCAATTCAAGGCGAGACACTGGCCTCCGAGATAATAATGATGCGGGTGCTATGCACATTGCAGCGACGGATGGTACGACAGACAAAGCTGTTGGTGGTGGCGTTGATGATGGTGTGGGGACAACGGCGACTGGTTCCAATGCCTCATCGAAGTCTCTCGCTATCCCTAATCCCTTTGCGCCACAGAGCAGTAGTGCATGGATCAGGGCGACATTTGATAGCTGGGCCACAGATGGTGTGAACCATAATTATGACGCGGTTGCCGGTGGATCGAATTATCACTATCTTGGATGGGTAGTTGTTCCAGCTGTGGCGTCTACAGCTTACACGCAAGACATCGACGATACTGTCAGCACCTCAGAGCTTCTAACACCTGTCACTGACTTTGTGAGGTCTGTAGATGAGACCTCTACAGTATTGGATGCGGATACGCGCACCCTTAGCAAGCCCTTCGGGGACGTTGCTACCGCTTTCGATGGTCACCTGATTACGGCGTACAAAGCCTTAGGTGAGGCTGTAACGGTCACAGAAGACTTCGATAGAGTAGCGGACTACGTCCGTTTTTTGGCAGACAGCGCCGTTTCTGGAGACGTTGTTGCTAAGACTGTTTTGCGTAGCATAGTAGACGATGTAGCGTCGTCCGACGTAGCTTCCGCAGCAATGGGCTACGTCCGTTCTCTAACAGACAACGCCGTTTCTGCAGACGTTGTTGCTAAGACTGTTCTGCGTAGCATAGTGGATAATGTAGCCTCGTCCGACGTAGCTTCCACAGCGGCGGGCTACGTCCGTTCTCTGGCAGACAACGCTGTTTCTGGAGACGTTGTTGCTAAGACTGTTTTGCGTAGCATAGTGGATGATGTAGCGTCGTCCGACGTAGCCTCTACAACAGCGGACTACGCTCGAGCGTTGTTGGAGGGGGTGGCTGCCGCAGACACGCAGACGCTCGCCATGTCATTTGTCAGGGCCGTAGCAGATACACCTAGCGTGGCGGACGCTATCGCCCGAGCATGGCTGGCGGACCTTGTCGTGCAAACAGAGCGCGGCGTAGAGACAGTTGCAACGACCCAAAAGTGCGACATACTGCGCGCAACGGTAGAGACGCTAGATGTATGCATCACCGTTGAAAGCGGTGGTGACAACTGGTAACATGTTCTGGTACATTCAGTATCTATTTTGAGAGGTAGGAACTATGAGCACAGATAAGACAAAGGTCGTCGGCAGCGTACTTGTCGAGCTGGTGGACAGTGACGGTGAGGTCAAAGACCGGCGCCAAGTAAACAATTTGGTTGTAGATGCAGGTCTTGATCTTATCGCTGATCGCATGTTAGGGGCCGAAACAGGTGACGCTATGACGCATATGGCTGTCGGCACGGGCGGCACCGCTCCTGCAGCCGGTGACACCACGTTGGGAACAGAACCCGCGACGGGTCGCGTAGCGCTGGATAGTAGCACTGTAGCATCTAACGTATTGACATATACCGCTACTTTCCCGGCAGGTACGCCCACAGGCGCAAGCAACGCGCTGCAAGAGGCAGGAATATTCTCCGCGTCTTCTGGCGGCACCATGCTTTGCAGGGCTACGTATTCTGTAATTAACAAAGGCAGCAGTGACAGCTTGGTCATTACGTGGACGGTGACCATTAGCTAGGAGCCAGCTATGCCTGTACTAATAAAGAATAACGCTACGTCGTCGCTTGCCGCGAACATCGACAACGTCGTTGCTACAATCACTGTGGCGGCTGGCGAGGGGGATAAGTTTCCCGAGGCTAGTGGCAGTAACGTGTTCTATGTGAGCGTTGTCAATATTAGCAATACTATCGAGATCATGAAGGTGACGGCCAGATCATCTGGCTCGGACAGTATGACAGTGGTTCGCGGTCAGGACGGCACGAGCACATCAGGCTTTACTGCCGGAGATGTGGTTGAGCTGAGGCCAACTGCCGCTGCCATGAACTCTAAGGCTGACCTTGACGGCGCTGCCTTTACTGGCGATTTATCTACAACAGGTAATCTGGACGCCGACGGTAATCTGACAGTTGACGGTAACACCATCTTGGGTACCGATGGAGCTGACAGCATCACGATGAACGCTGATAGCATCAGCTCTCCCAACGGTGTGACTGTTAGTGGTGGTGTGTGGGAGTTTGGGTATACACCCACATCAGGGGGCGATTCCCTTCAGACCGCCTCTGATGTATCCACTACCGTCGATGCGGCTGTAGGCGCGGCCTCAGTTGTGCCCACAGGCGCTGTTTTCCAATGGCCAGTGGCCTCTGTACCTGCAGGGTATCTGGAGTGTGACGGCTCGCAGGTTAGTCAGGCTACGTACGCAAACCTGCACGCGCTGCTCGGAACCACATATGGACCAGAGCTTAGTGGCAACTTTACCCTTCCTAACTTTGAAGGTCGCGTCCCTCTAGGTGAGAGTGCGACGTACACCCTTGCCAATACAGGGGGCTCTACTAGCGAGGTTATCTCTGTTCCGCTAAAGGAGCATAGCCATGATACGGTTGTTGTTAGTGCGACTGAGACGTCCACACTTCTGAGCGCATCTAACCCTCTGCTACGTAGCCGCGCAGATACCAATATCCCCGGCGACAATTACAAGTACACACTTGGCGGCGCCCCCGTCGGCAGCGGCACGCAGACAGCAGGTACCACAGATACTGTAGGTGACGATGCGTCTCCTACGCTTACGGCTAGCCACATGCAACCGTATCTTGTCACCAAGTTTATTATTAAAACTTAGGGTCTACCTAATCAAGTAGGTTACACAGAACCCCGGTCGGTGTAGGAGTAAAGGCCAGATGGCACAAGCAGACGTGGATATGGTCAAGCTCGCTAAAGATGTAGGTGCGGTGGCCGCTGAAACCGAGAACAACCACGAGAGCCTGAAGGCGATACATCGGAGGTTCGATGAGCATGTCAAAGACGAAACCGCGCAGTTTACGAAGATCAGTGAGCTTATAGCTCGTAACGCTCTTGAGAGCACCGAGCAACATCACGAGTTAGCAAGTAAGGTGGAAAGCATCACCAATAATTTGGGCCTCTGTGTTGCCTCCCATGTGGAGAAGGCGGTAGAGCCTGTGCTGGATGAGGTGAAGAACCATCGAAAACTGATGTGGTCTGTAGCGGCAGGCATTATTACAGTTCTCTTGGCTCTCGTGGGCTATTTGTTACTTAATGGCAGCCCTTGGGATGTAGCCATCGCAGCACACATCAGCGAAGCGCACTAATGCCTCAGTTCGGTAACACCTCTATCCGCCGTCTATCTGACTGCGACTATCGCCTGCGGCGCGTTATGCATGAGGTCATCAGGGACTTTGACTGCACCATCCTGTGCGGTCACAGGAACGAAGAGGATCAGAATGAGGCGTATGACAAAGGCCAATCCAAGGTTCGCTGGCCCGACGGCAAGCACAACTCTACGCCGTCGCGTGCTGTTGACGTGGCTCCTTACCCTATCGATTGGGAAGATCATTCCCGCATGTATTATTTTGCTGGCTATGTCATGGCCACGGCTAAGCGTTTAGGCATAAAGCTTCGTTGGGGTGGCGACTGGGACGGAGACACTGAGGTCAAGGATAACGGCTTCAACGATCTCGTACACTTTGAGCTGGACGAATGAGCACAGTAGAAGAACGTAACGCAGACAAGTTCAGGAACCGCCGCAAGATGGCGTGGCAGGCATGGGCATTTATCCTCGTTGCAGGCACATCGACCTTGGTTGCAGGTATCACCTCTGACGCTATGGCTGCCCGTATTGAGCAGTTCTGGCCTGCCGTATCTACGTTCATCGGCACGCCCGGACTGATTGTCCTTGGCTACTATGGTGCATCGGCGTACGAGCACACCAAAGATAAATGATGCCGTACATCCTCGGAGCAGCAGGCATCGTCAGCGTTGTGAGCTGGCTCGCTACGTGGTTCTTATGGGGACAGCTGGAAGATGAGAAAGACAAACGTATTCAGGCCGAGACCGCCGTTGCTGTACAGAAGGCCGCCATTGAGACCATGGCCGACCAGATGGCAACCGCGAAAGCAGAACTATCCGTTTTGGCGGCAGAGAATAAAGAGGTTGATCTACTCAATCAGAGACGAGAGGCAGAGATAAATGCGCTCAGACTTACACTCGCTCAACAGGCTTATGAAGCTCCTTATCGTAACAGCGTTGATATTCACAACTGGCTTGCTCGCTGGATGCGGGACATCGAAGCCGCTGGAGGTGGTCGTCCAGCCGGAGCTGTTGATAGTACCGCCGACCCGACCAGCTCCGGTGCTATCCCCGCTGGAGCAGATTAACGAGCATCACTTCCGTATGACGTGGACGATCACGGTAACGCGTGAGGAGTTCGACTGGTACGAAGAGCAGTGTGACGCAGGCAATGCAGACTTTTGCAATGTAGGTATTCCTGGGTTTACACCAGCAGGCATGGCTAATTTTCTCGACTACCTTAATGATCTGCACGCCTATATACGTGAACTCAATAATGCGCTAGATTACTGGGAGCGTGTCGGTGATCGCATCGACGCTCACTACAACAAAGAGGAGACAGACTAATGTGGGAAGCACTTGCTTACATCGGCATTCTCGCCCTTGTTATTTTGGCTGGCTACACGGGCTACCGTTTCGTGAAGGGCTGGCTGGACAAGAAGAACGGCGAATGATCCGCAAGGAGTCAACGTTCGCAGCTATCGGCTGGGACAACAACGACGAGCTTTTAGAGAAAGCGCAGCAGGTTTATATGATGCAACTATGGAAAACGCATCTAATGAGTAGCGCTTTAGGTGACTAGGTATGGCAAAAGACAGCAGATTGACGAAGCATGGCCTAAAGGGCTACAACAAACCTAAGCGCACCCCCAACCACAAGACAAAAAGCCATATGGTGCTCGCCAAAGAAGGCGATAAGGTAAAGCTAATCCGGTTTGGCGAGCAAGGAGCCAAGACCGCAGGCAAGCCAAAGGCGGGCGAAGGCCAAGCGATGAAACGCAAGCGTGCGAGCTTTAAGGCACGCCACGCCAAGAATATCGCCAAAGGCAAAATGTCAGCCGCCTATTGGGCTAATAAAATTAAGTGGTGATATTGTGGGAGTAGTAAAACTAGATAGCGGTAGGTATGCAAAAAATTGCCCGAGGTGCGGTGAACTGCAAACCTACAGCAGAAAGAATTACGCAGAAGAATCACTACAACTTGGTAAACTTTGCAGACCGTGCTCAAACAGAACTACTGATAACTCTGGGCGTGGCCTGTACGAGGGGGTCCGACTGTCTTGGGTAAATAAGTGCAAAATAGGTGCGGAGACCAGAGGTATTGAGTGGGACTTGTCAGTCGAGTTTATCTGGGAATTGTATGTAGCCCAAGGGTCTGTTTGTGCCCTGTCTGGCTTACCTATTGGGTGGGCAGAGACTGGCACAATCCATACTGCCTCTTTAGACAGGATTGACTCTAATCATGGCTACTTGCCAGATAATGTACAGTTAGTACATAAAGACATTAATATGATGAAACAAAGCTACAGCAACGAGCGCTTTGTGGAAATGTGCGAAGCCGTTGCCGATAAGGTGAAATGGTAGTGGCAAAAGCAAAAGCAAAACCAAAAGCAAAACCAAAAAATCCGGCTCTGTGGTCCCGCGCAAAAGCGGAGGCTAAGAAGAAGTTTGACGTGTATCCTTCAGCTTACGCAAACGCATGGGCAGCTAAGTGGTACAAGTCAAAAGGCGGCGGTTGGTCTGGCGGCAACAACAAGGTAGCAAAAAGTGGCGCAAAAAAGAAAAAGAAGTAACGCCAAAGGCGGCCTTGGTAAATGGTTTGGCGAAGAGTGGGTCGATGTCAAAACAGGTAAACCGTGCGGGCGTAAGTCTGCAAAAGGTAAATCAAAACGACCTTATCCCGCTTGCCGACCTAAGAAGGTTGCTGGTAAGATTACTAAAACGGAAGCAAAGAAAAAGACCGGCCCTAAAAAGGTTAAGTGGTCTACAACAGCAAGTGGTAAGAAAAGGAAATAACTATGCCTTACGCTAAGAAAAAAACTGCAACTAAGTCCAAAGCTTTTAAGACTTGTCGTGGATGTCCGACTCCTGCGAAGTGCAAAAAAGCTAAGAAGTGCATGGCAAAAAGTAAGCGGTGATAAATTATGTGGCGAGTCTTTTTAGAAAAATTTTCTCAGGCGTAGTCAGTTTGTATAATCTGCATGGTTCAAGGCGACTTGACTGTGCTGAGCATGGCGCACGCCGCCAGTAAGGCGTTTGCAGTTGTAAAATACTGTGTACAAGCCGGTCGAGAGATGAAAAAGAAGTGGCCTACCAGACCACATCTGGTAATATGTTTCCACATAACACAGCATAGGAGGTTGTTATGAAAAGCGCGGGTGGACTAATGAAGATGAAATTGTCTATGCCTCACGGGCGTGGCGGTATGGAGATCGCGCAGCGGTCTGCCAACCGCAACAACGGAGGTAAGACAACCAAACCGGCTACGGCAATCAAGGCAAAGGCCTGCATGCACCACGGCCCGTTCGGCGGCAAAGCGCCTCAGTCTTAGGAGCCATTATGTCAGAGACTTTACAGCGTCTGATAGACGCGGATGACACTATTCAGATGGTTGCGGGTGAAGCTATTTGCCGGTCAAACGGCCAGAACGTATCGCTTGGTCGTTTGAAGCACGGTGTTTTCTTGCCCACCCGTTCCGGGGAAGCCCGCCTAGTGGCTATGGGCAAAGAACAACCGAAGGCTAAACCTAAGGCCGCTCGTCGCAAGAAAGCGGGTCTTAAAGCTGCACCCAAAGTTGAGGCTGACAGCTCAACCGTGGACGCGCAACTGGAGCTAGCCCTTGGCGATGACGTAAAGGCAGACGAAAAACTTGGGGGCTAACACGTGGCGAGGATACAGATTACCGGCTTTGATGGGGCTGTTCCTCGTACGTCTGCAACCATGTTGGGCGAGAGAAACGCTCAGACAGCCAAAAACGTTAAGCTCTATGGTCAGGAGCTAAATTATTGGGATGGGTCTACAGAGGTCTACAGCCCGGGAATTGCCGGACTTACCTCTGTCTACCGCCTGTATAGTGGCGACGACAATATCTGGCTTGGGTGGGATACTCAGGTCGATGTTGCCGAAAGCCCCGTGGCTGATGTTAGTGATCGCCGCATATACTACACAGGTGACGGTGGTCCGAAGAAGACTAACTACGCACTGGCCTCTGCCAGCACACCTTACCCGGCCTCATACTACGACATGGGGGTACCGGCTCCTACGAATGCTGCTGTTCCCTCGCCGTCGGGAGACATAACAGCCGCTAACTATTATCTGACTATCGGCGATAGCGCCGTGGCAGGTGATGACGCTGACCTCGACGGTGACGGTAGCTTCCTGTACGACTTCGCATCTCGTGATGCTACGTCCACACAGCGTGGGGGCTCTACGAGCAACATCACGTTAAGCATTTCTGAAACTGTTGTTACCTCGTCGTCGGGCAATCTTGTAGGCTCGCCTAACAACGCTGTCCACAGGGACAGCCGCGCTACTTCAGGCACAACCCCACCGTCTTACGTGTCCACGGATACGCCTGCAGTGGAGGCACGGACCTACGTATATACATTCATCAGCGAGTTTGGCACCGTCAGGGAAGAGAGCGCTCCGTCCCCTGCCAGTGCGCTGGTGGACGTTCGTACCGAGGCTGTGACATTGTCAGGTCTGGAGACGACAGCGCCTCCCGGTACCAATAACATTGTAGCCAAGCGCATCTACAGATCAGTGGTCGGCGCATCTACAACTTCCTTCCAGTTTGTCGCCGAGATACCTCTGGCGTCAGCCACGTACACAGACAGTGTGCCCACGGCGGAGCTTGGGGAAGTCATCCCTTCCATAGGCTGGACCGAACCACCTACTGCCCTGTCGGGTATTGTATCTCTCCCCGGAGGCGTATTAGCAGGGTTTGTGGGGAATACTGTGTATTTCTCAGAGCCCTTCTTCCCGCACGCATGGCCTATCGACTACACCATTAGTATCCCGTACGACATCATCGGGCTAGGCGTTACAGGTCAGTCACTTGCTGTGATGACTGTTGTCCAGCCGTACATCATTTCCGGTAACACCCCCGGTGCCATGACCGTGGACCGCCTGCCCATCAAGGAGCCTTGTGTGTCCAAGGCTAGTATTACCTCAGACGGGCTGGGCGTATTGTATGCCAGCCCCAACGGGCTTGTAAGCGTCGGTGGCGGCGCCGCTAACGTCATCACCAACAACCTGTATAGGCGCGATGAGTGGCAAGCGTTGGGCCCCTCTGGCCTCTCGGGCATTACATTTGACGGTAAGTATATTGGCATATTCAATGACGTGGAAAAGGACGCCATTGTTATTAGCCGCGACGACATCCCCGCCCTGTCAACACTGGCGGTACATGGCCCCGAGGCGTACATCGACGAGCGGGATGCTGAGCTGTATGTGGTGAATACCAACAACTCCGTGGACCAGATAGATATATCTACACTGGAGCCTCTGGAGTATTTGTGGCGCAGCAAGCGGTTTGTTTTGCCTAGGGCTGTGACTTTATCGCGCTTGTGTCTCGACGCTGACTACACACTGCAGAGCGCAGCGGACGAGTATAACGATACTGTCTCAGACATCTACGCGGCCAATGCCGTAGCCTTTGCCAGCCCGCTTCTGGGTGCGTTTAATGACGTGGCGTTTAATGTGTTCGACGTCAATGGCAGCACTATGCAGAATGTTCCCGGGCAGGCGTCCACTCGGTATGCTCAGGTCATGATTTACGGGGACGATGGGGAGCTGGAAGCTACGGTTACGCCTACATCATACGATCCCGTAATACTGCCCCCGTTTAAGTCAAGGGAGATTGAGATTGAGATTGTGGGCAACATCCCTGTCCGATCTGTGACGCTGGCTACCACCATAGAGGAGCTGAAGCAGTGAAGAAGCCTGCCGTTCCAGCAATTCAGACTGGCGATCCGGCCATATTTGGAGTACTCTCGGCGTTGAAAGAGAATGTCGAGCTGTTGACGGGTGTGCGGACTACCCCCCTAGATACCCTTCCCTCGGACGCTGACCTGTCTCAAGTCATTCTGAAGGTGAACGAGATAATTGACAGGCTAAATACGCCATGAAGCATGAGAACTTCACAAATGTAGTGCATGCCACTGAAGCGGCCCGTGAGTTCATCGGGCAGCATTTCGCGGTACAGCGTTCTGACGATCAGGTAGGAATGTTGCAGCTCATTAAAGGTGTACCTGTCGGTGCTGTGCTGTATGAGCAGTACAACGGTACAAACATTTGGGCCCATGCAGCAGGTACTCCCGGCAAACCGTGGCTCACCCGGCAGCTCATCCACAACTTCTTCGACTACCCCTTTAACCAGTTAGGGTGTGACCGTATCACCGTATGGGTGGAGGACACCAACAGCGCCTCAAAACATTTTGTGGAGCGGCTGGGGTTCAAGCTGGAGGCTGTTCTTAAAGGCGCAGGCGTGTCAGGGGTAGACGCAAAAATATACGTGATGTTCCGAGAGGACTGCAGATATGCATAAAAGAGATACAGTATGCTTTTCCACGAAGAAAAGCGTGAAAAACCCCTACGATCCGCAGATTGCCGCCGCAGCGCAGGCGCAAACACGTATCGCTGAGCGCTCTCTCGATTTCTCCGAGCAGTTCTACAACGAGAACGTCGTGCCCATGATGGAGGAGATGATGGCTTCATCTCGCCAGCAGCGGGGCAACCAGAACATGCTGTTTGACCTTCAGTACGATCAGGCCTTGAAGGCTAGAGACCGCTTCGACAGGTTCGGTATTCCTGCTGAGCAGGCATACTACTCAATGGTGCAGGGCTACGCCGAGCCTGAGTACGCGGAGCGCTTCGCACAAGAGCAGCTGGGCGATACTCGAACTGCGTTCGGCACTGCAGCTCAAACACTAAACCGTCGCAACGCCGCTATGGGTATTGATCCGACATCAGGCGCATCCATGTTTGGCCGTCGTGAGCTTGCCCGGGATCAAGCTATTGCCGAGGCCGCAGCGCTTACCCGTGCCCGCAAGTCAGCCAAAGATTTGGGTATTTCGCTGGTGTCTGACGCCGCTAACTATGGCCGTGGCGGTGGTTCGCAGCTGACACAGTTTGGCGCGGGGGCTGGCACCGCATCGACATCTGCGTTCGGCATCGCCAATCAGGCACTGGCCGGTACTAACGCGTCAGCAGGTGTGCCTCTGACGGGTATGAGCCAAGCAGGTACGATGTACGGCAACGTGATGAGCAACTATACGTCAGCAGGTAACGCCTCTATGCAGGCTAACGCGTCAGCAGGCGGCGGTATCGGTGGTTTGCTTGGCAACCTTGCCGGTATCGGCTTGGACTCGTGGTTGAACTAGGAGAGAGTGTATGAGCAGATGGTTAGATAACGCAGCCGGTGCCTTCGGTGAGGCAGCCATGTCCACGTACACCAAGTTGCAAGAGGAGCGGCGCCAGAAAGAACTGCTGGAGCTGAGGCGTAAAGAGGAGGCGCGTGCGCAAGAACGGCTGACGCTGGAGCAAAACAAGGATGCCCGTGAGCGGGCCAGGGCAGCCCGCGAGCAGGAGGAGTATGATCGTAACCTGCGTGCCGATAGGAATATCGCTCGTGCACTGGCCGGTAATAATAATGATCCTATCTCCCTCACTAACTCTAGTGAGTTTGGACTTACCGATGGCATGAGCAGCGACGTTGTCCAAGGCATATACGGGGCTCCTTTGGGCACAGGACTACCATCTGGAGGTTTTGACCCGGTCACGGCCCCCACTGCACCCGGCGCTCCCTTGCCTAGTATGACTGACAACATCTTGTCAGGTCAGGCTGCTCCTATGGGCTTGCCCGCCGATGAGGCGCGTGCACCTGCGGAGATGTCGGTGGTAAGTGACGTGCCGTTTGACGTTATGCCTATCGGACCGCTAGAGGTTCGTAGTGGCAAGAGAGGTGAGTTGGACTACATCTCAATGGCCCGTAATCGTGAGCAGGCGGCCATATACGCTGCAAGGGCTGGCAGGTGGGACATGCAGGAGAGGTTCTTCAAAGAGGCGGCCAAGCTCCGCAATGATTCGGTAATGGCTACAATAAACACTGTTACATCCACATGGGGCAGAGCGCAGGACTTCGTAGATGACCTTGGTCTAGGTGGTAAGATGAAGGTCGAGAAGCTCACCGGGGATAAGCAAGGGCTGTCCCGCGTAACCATCGTTGATGCTGAAGGCAATGTCGTAGAGGATGTTGGGGAGTTCGCCTCACCGCAAGACCTTGGCGGCTGGCTGATGTCCCAGAGCGGCTACCGTGACCCTGTAGCTGTGAGCGAGGCCATCGCCTCCTCCAAGGCTAATTCTCTTGCTATGACGGCCAGCAACCGTGAGGCCAATTACCAAAGGGCCCAGATATTGTACAATGAAGCTCAGGCAAACTTGTCACAACTCACCGCCGAACAGCAGGAGGAGTTGATGGACACCCGAGACATGTTCGATCAGGCCTTGGCTGACGACAATCTCGAGGATGCTTACCGGTATGCTCAGCGACTTGCATCGTTGGACGCCAAATCGTACATAACTAACGTCAAGGTCAGGGCTGTTGATGGTAGCGAGGAAGAGAGGCCGGTGAATGTGGCCATGTCCTTGGTGGAAAACCACAAGACCTTCCCGCTCCAAGAGGAGCTGGAGGCGCTAGGCACTCTCACTGCCATGCATAATAAAGGGAAGCTGACAAACGAGCAGTATAAGGATGAGCTGGCCGACTGGGAAGAGCAGACAGGCATCGACCCAACCTCGGGTTGGCTCCGTGGGAACAGCTCTGTTCGGCGAGGGATTTCTCTCTACGGTAAAGATGACGACAACGGCGACGACCAGCTAAGAAATATCGTCGTACCTGGAATGCCTACAAGGGCTGACCAGAAGAAAATCGCAGAGGACGAGGCTACACGCGCACGCATTAAGTCGCTGGCCCGCGAGGGGAATTTTACAGCCGATACACTCATGGATGAGGGTATGCCTGACGTCGGTGAGGATGGCTACGATAATATGGTAGAACTTCTTGGTCTATGGCCTACGCTGAATGACAGTCAAAGGGAGCTGTTCTTAGATGAGTATCAGAGGGCCACGGATGTTGCGACTGCTACGCCCATTAGCATTGCAGGTGCACCAATAGGTATTTCTCGCCGGACCGGCGTTGATGAGAAGCGACGTGCTGAGCTGGCTGCCACGCTAGACGATCTGGCAGCGCAATTTTCCCCTAGGAGGTAAAAACACATGGGTTCAGCCCTCGATAAAGCGTTAGCCAGAGCCAGAGACCGTTCGGCCACGTCCTCTACGGCAGCCCCGATGACGCCGTTTGAGAGCTACGGTCGCCGTGGCGCTACGCGTGCGCCAGCGCCAGCGCCCGAAAGGACAGGCGGGTTTGGTGACGAACTTAGCGCAGCCATTGACAACTGGCAGGCAGGCTTTGGACATATCGGAGGCATGTTAGGTTTCGACAGCGCCCGCGACTGGGCGCTGGAACAGGAGCGACAGGCACAGGAAGCGCTCGCCCGGTCCTCTTGGGCACAGTCTCTTGACGATATTGAGGGTGTAGGAGACATCCCCAGCTACCTAGGGCACTTGGCTGTTCAATTAGTACCGTTCGCGGGTGAAGTCGTTGCTGGCGCAGCCACGGGTGGCGGCTCCCTTGGCGCTAAGATTGGCCTCCAGACACTAGGCAAGGCAACAGCAAAGAAACTGGCCAAGACAGACGCAGGCAGGGCTGCACTTCGCCGCAACGCTGCGCGTGCACTTGACACCCCGGCACTTCGTGCCGCCCCTGCACGGGAGGCTCGTACCCTAGCAGGTCGTCAGGCATTTAATGACCTCTCTAACACCACAACACGGAGGATCAGCGGTGCTATCGCATCCTACCCTTCATCTGTGGGCCAGATCGCTGGGGCCCAACAGGAGCAGGCAGGTGAGTACAACGCTGCTGCGGCCCTAGCACTCGGCGTCCCGTTCGCAGGTCTTAACCTGTTAGGTATTGAAGGGGCGGCCCTCCGTGGTTTACCTCGGGGTGCCAGCCAGCGCAGGGCGCTCCGCTCCCTCGCCGCAGCCGGTGCTACATCTGCCACAGAAGGTGGTGCCGAAGTAGGGCAGACCTTCCTAGAAGAGGTAGGTCGCAAGAGCGTAGACAGCTCACATGACATGTTGGGCGCTGAAGCTGCTCGCAGGTATACGGAAGCGTTCGTAGGCGGTGCCGCCCTTGGCGGTGTATTCGGCGGTGTATCAGGCGCTGCCACCAGCCCTAAGGTAAACACCGATGCTATCCTGCAAGAAGCCAAGGACCGTACTACTCAGGAAGGTGACGCCCTGCGTCGTGCGCGTGAGGGTGCCGCGAGCCTGCAAGCGTCCACTCTTGGTCAAATAGCAGACGTGGCCGTGGGTGCCGAGGTTGGCGCAGGCCTTAACTCGTTACAGTACAACGAACTTACAGTGCCCGCCATCCTCCAGCAGTTGAGGGACAGGGTCGCCGGGGTAAACGTTGAGGGCGTACCTGAGAAACAGTTGTCACGCGCTGCCGTAGAAATCCGCAAGATTGCTGCCGACCCTGACGCTGCAGGTACATCCGAATGGCTAGGACGCCAGTCTGAATTAGTGGCGTTGGCCTCAGATGAGCGTGCTGCCGAGCGTGCTACCTCATCTGCTACCGTAGAAGAGGCTGTGGCCGAGGCATACGAGAACACCGTAGGAGGGTTCGCCTCTCTAGACGAGGCTCAGGAGATGCTCAGCGCTCGCCTGAAAGAGGCGGGTGTGCCGCCTGAGATGGGCAAGAAGGCAAAGGCCCTGCTCACCCGTGCATATAGGAAGAACAACGCTGAAGCCGCCACCAAGATACTGCGTGAGGGCTTCGCGTCTATGCGTAACGACGCCAATGCAGAGGTTCAGAGCCGTGCTCCCGCAATCGCTCTGGCTATGGCATCCATGGATGTTCTCAACAACATCCGTGACATCAACGATCAACGTGCACAGGCCGCGCTTGAGAGTGAAGCTGCTCGACTAGCCGATGTGGCTGCCCAGCAGGAAGAACGGGACGCACGGTTGTCCCGAGACGCTGAGTACCGGGCCATGCAGGAGCGGTTGGCTGACGAGAGGCGTGCCGAGCAAGCTCGAGAAAACGTGGCACAGGCCGCAGACAGGGCTCGCAGATGGATGCGTTTCAGAGATAGGGTGTTTGGCCCTCAGTCCCCCGAAGTGTTTACAACAGGTACACCTCCAGATGACGTAGCCTCCGCCCGCGCGGTTGCCGAGCAGTCCTTGTCCGACGGCACGAGAGATATGTCAGATGTTATCGCCGAGGCAGAAGCTGCTCAGGATGCATCAGATACTGCTCGCACCTTGGCAGACCTCGCTCTACCAGCGGCGGAAGCTGCCCAGCAACAGGCAGCCGATATTGAGGCGACCCTCGATGCGGAGGACCGTGCCGTCAGAACCAAGATGCTGGACGAGGTCATCGAGAAGGCGTTCTCCAACGACGCTGGCCGCAACCCCGATGTTATCTCGGCCTTCTACACCGCCTTACGTGACAAGGGCTTTAAGGGCGACCGGGCACAGGCCACTCCACAGGAACTCAACCGTATGCGTTACGCCCTGCAGTTTCGCCGGGCAGAGCTGGATGCAGGTATAGAGCCGCTGGAAGTAGAGGACGCTAAGCGTCAGGCTGGTGAGGCCGAGCTTGTCATGATCGAGGAGGCTCTGGCTAATATTGATGCCAGTGCACCGCAGGTCAGCGGTGAGGGTGTAGCTGAGCTGGAAGGCCAAATCCCTCCTGCAGACGCGTCGGCACGTGTTGCTGCCCGTCAGGAACGGCAGAGCGATGCTCGCCAACAGCGCCCGTGGCTGCGTGTGCCTCCCGCAAAAGTGCGAGCCGTACGCAAGGCTCTGGACCACTATGACAGGGTGCAGTCTAAACTCGCTGCTGATGGGACTACGGATGTTAAGCCGTACTCCAATAAGTATGCTGCGCGAAACGCGGAGCAAAAAGCAGAGCTACGACTGCTTGACCTCATCATCGAAAGTAACCCTGAGGCTAGCGATGTAGATGTCGATAACTTCTTCAACCGCCTGACCGACCCAGAGGCTTATCCCAACACGCGCCGTACGCTGCGCTTTGACCCTGACCGCGACACCGATATGCCGGGGCAGGCTACTGAAGCTAGGCGCAAGAGGACACCTCAGGAGCAAGCTGATTACGACAACGCCCGCCGCATGCGTGCCGAAGGCCGTGCTGCAGCAGGTGTTGTGGAGGGTGTGGCAGGTATTCAGAACCGTGCTGCCGAGCGCGCTGCCGAGGAAGAAGGCCGTGCTGCAGGTAGGGCCATCTCCCGCGCCTTTGCTGAGGGTATCCGCAATCTGGAGGCAGTGGCAGAACGTGCCAGCCTAGAGCGCTTCAATGAGCAGCAGGCCCTGACTGAGTATTCTGATAGACCCTTCCGCACTGCGGAGGACGAACGCTCATTCTCTGCAATTTCTAAAAGAGGAGGCACAGTGGTTGGCGGTGTGCCTGTCAGTGCAACCATAACTTTCAACCATGAGGGTCAGGATGTTGAGGTGTACACTGCAGGACGGCCCGGGTCGGAGATGTTCTACCTGCCTCAGGAGGGCGGTCCTTCCATCCCTCTAGGCAACACACTCAAGAAGGCTACTGCCAAATTCAAGCAGGTAATGGCTGCAGGTAACGTAACCCCTGCAGTCAGAACAGATCAGAGTGCCACTGACGTCATCTCTGACGCCATTACCTCTCGGATCGAACAAGCCGTTGCAGGTACGCAGCGTGAGGCTACTTCTACAGACACTTCCCCTGACCTGTCAGACAAACCTGTTACCCTGCGTAACATCAACGCCGCCCTTGAGGAAGCGAACGTAGAAGAGAGGCTGGTACGCAACAAGGGCAAGCTCCGCTTCGAGGGTGGGGACGCTGATACGTGGGGCGATTTAGCTGACGTAGAAGGTGTACGCAAGCTAAGTGCCATGAGCATCGACGAGTGGGTCGGAGAGGCCATAACACGTTCAGAAGCGGCTATGGACGCTGCTGAGGAGGCAGAGGTTGCCCCTGTAGATGAAGCAATGGACGCAGGCGTTGACCCTTACGAGGGGTATGACGAGTTTGTTGACGACTATGAGGGTGAGCGAGCACTTACGGAATTTGACGAAGGTGGCGAGCTGGAGGGTCTCGAAGAAGTAGAGATGGAGGACGACACCGGCCCTTTTGAAGGAGCCGATGAGGCGGTTGAAACCTCACTGGACATCCCATCCTTCCTCGACCGTCGCGGCGAGCTGAAGGAAGCCCGCCGCACCTCTCAACACTTCGGGCCTATTGCTGTGACAGAAACCTTCGCTGAGAACGTCGGCGATGTAGATGCTGCGCTCCGCAAGGAGCTGAAGCGTATGGGCTTGGGTCGTATCAAGCTACGCATCCGTGACAAGATCGAATCATCGAACAGTGAAACCGGCGAGAAATACGCCATCGAAGGCTCGTTCATCAACGACATCATCACCGTGGCGCTGGACGCCAAGCGTGGTGTGATGAGTGCGATGAAGCATGAGACCATCCACGCCTTGAGGCAGGCTGGCGTCTTCACACCCGGTGAGTGGAAGGCACTGACACGTTACGCCAAGCGCCGACAAAAGAAGGCTATGGCTGCGTACTCAGACCTGACACCTGAGCAGCAGCTTGAAGAGGCTGTGGCCGTGGCGTATCAAGACTTCTTTGAGGGCCGAGCCAAGCCGCAGAACATGGTGGGCCGTGCACTGACCAAGGTGAAGAACGTACTGGCCGCTATTGGTAACGCGTTGACAGGAGCAGGTTTCAACAGCGGCGCTGACATCCTTGCTCGTGTCGAAAGCGGTGAGGTCGGGGCACGTGCTCCGTCGCAGGAGGCCGGAGGGGATATTTCATTCTCCACCCGTGAGGGGCGTGGCCGTGAGTTCGATACGTGGTTCGAGGGGTCCAAGATC
>Ga0208899_1001286_pt1 | contig 17728 bp, 27 predicted proteins | sample VirMetDEL_Nov_24_FD_184518 | JGI IMG/M metagenome (GOLD analysis project Ga0208899, IMG submission 184518) | Aqueous microbial communities from the Delaware River and Bay under freshwater to marine salinity gradient to study organic matter... | ecosystem: Environmental > Aquatic > Marine >... | reverse complement strand
CGGTCTTGGCACGGCGGCAACCTCGGCCACTGGCGACTTCGAGGCGTCCGGTTCGATCGCAACCCATAACGCGATCACGACAGCCCACGGGATCTCGACCTTCGGAGCGACGCTCGTCGACGACGCGGACGCGGCTGCCGCACGGACGACGCTCGGGGCTGCTCAGACGAACCACACCCACACGCTTGCGAATATCACCGACTCGGGAACGGCTGCCGCTCTAGATGTCGGTATCACGAGCAATGATGTCCTTCAGGTTTCTCCTTCCGGGGTAACCAATAACGAATTCCTGCGAGTTGAGGCCTTTGGGACCACGGTCACCAGCAGGACTGCTGCTGAAGTCCTTTCGGACATCGGAGCAGACAACGCATCAAACCTTACAAGCGGAACAATTCCGACTGCTCGGATTGACACAGGAACGACTGCGGACAAAGTCGTAGTCCTTGACGGCTCTGGAAAACTCCCGGCGGTGGACGGTTCGCAACTCACGGGCATCACCGGAACTGGCGGCGGCTCCGACTGGCACGGCCAAGACCCTACAGACACCGGCGTGATCCGGTTGTTCGACGACTTCCTCGGCGATCAACCGAGTTGGGCGTTGCTCGGCACGAGCGGCTCGTACTGGGAAGAAGGCTGGGAATTCGACGATGCCGGAGCAGCCGCGTCTGGATTCATGAAATGGCGAACCGCTGCGGACCCATACGCGCGGAACTCGATCTCCCTCTCGCAATTCCTCAACGCTTCGCCTGCCGATGGCACCGAAGCGATGTGGGAGGTCCGTGCGAAGTCGAAGTGGAACGCAAGCAGCACCGACCCGTACTTCGGCGTCACGACGTTCTGCCCGAAGAGCGATCTGACTCCGCAGACGACCGAACCCTCTGGCGGATACGGCGACACTACGAAATTCTTTATCACCGTACAGAAGGGCGACACCTACATCTTCACCGGCGGCTACGACAACGAAGGCGTGTCAGACAGTCCGACGACCACGAACACAGACGTGAGCGTCGCGGACGATACTTGGTTCCGTCTCGGCATCCACATCAAGTACGTCGCGGCTTCGTCGGCTTGGCGGTGTCAAGCATACGTCAACGGCGTCGCAAAGAACTCGACCTTCGACCTCACGACCGGAACGCAAGCACCGACGTTCGGCTTCTGGTCCTACAACGCTGGCAACGGTCAAGTCAACGAAGGGTTGGTGGACTGGATGTCCCTCCAGTACACGCGACCCCGTACTATCTCATACGTCAACATCGACGATATCTAATCCGCAAAGGAACCGACTTATGTCAAGTGTCTCTGAATACGCTCGCATCGCATCCGCTATGGCGAACATCGCCTCCGTCCTCGGCGACCTCGCTGTGAAATTCGAAACCATCGAAGAACGCAACGCAGTCGACGACGCGATGATCGACGCGCTCGTGGCGGCATCGACCGAACTCACCGCGTCCGCGACCGCTCTCAAGTCGATCACCTACGAGGCTCCCTGATGATCGAACTAGCCCTTGTCACCGTCGTCGCGGTACAGGACGCGGAGCCGTGCAGCCCTCGCATGCTGCCGATGACCACGACTCGTCTTCCCTTCGTCGATTCGCAAGGCAACGAGACGGACGCGATCGAAGTCAACTCGCAGGCAAGCACCGAGACGCGAGCGTTGATGGTGACGTATGTTCGACCTGCTGTGACCGAGGTTGGTTGGTTCACCGTCGAGGGAACTGCTCAGGTGCAGAACATGAGCGGCTCCGAGAAGAACGTGAAGTACCGGATGTCGACGCGAGTCGACGAAGGCTTCGTGCCGATCTTCGAGCAGGGGTCAGACTTGTGCTGGGATGCTGAAAAGCAGCGGATCGTTTCCGACTACACCTTCGCGGTGCCCGGAAACGAAACTGTGACGGAGGCAATCAACTGGGCTTGCACGATTCGCAGGGCTGACCAGATTGCTGACATCAACGCTGACGGTGTGGTCAACGCTCAGGATCAGGGCCTACTGCTTGCAGACTTCGGCAGCGATCAGAACCGATCGGACCTCAACTTCGATGGGGTCGTTGACGGAAAGGATCTCGGGATCCTGTTCGGGCAGTGGTCAGATACCTATGAGCCGGGAGCCGATTGATGGAACCTTCGATTCTTCCCATCCTTGAGAACAACATCACCCCCCTGATTGTTTGGGTTCTTGTTTACTACACGATGGTGAAGGGTATCCGTCGTGACCTCGAAGACATCAAAGACAAGTTGGATAAATGACATGGCAAAGCGGGTAGACAAAAGCAAGATGAAGTGCAACTCTCCCACGCGAAGCACCAAGGCTGGCAAGAAGCGAATGGTCAAGGCGTGCGAGGGTGGCAAGGAAAAACTGATTCACTTCGGTGCGTCTGCCTATCCCCACAACTACTCTGACTCTGCGCGGAAGAACTTCCGGGCTCGCCATAGTTGCGATGAAAGCCCCTCGAAGTTGTCCGCAAGGTACTGGGCTTGCAAGGATCTTTGGACCAAGGGTGGCAGTAAGAAGTCAAGCGGATCCAAGGGAGGCACCTATCGTGGCAAAAAGTAAAAAGAGCAAGCCCCTCGATGAGTGCGCCCAAATGGCCAAGCGCACTTACAAAGTCTGGCCATCCGCATACGCAAGCGGTTACGCTGTCAAATGTCGGAAGGCTGGTGGTGTTGCCAAGTTCAAGAAGGGGAAGAAATGAGCCTCAAGACTTGGTTTGGGCAGAACAACGGCAAGGGCTGGATCGACTGCAAGACCGGAAAGCCCTGTGGCAGAAAGTCAGCGAAGGGGAAGTCAAAGCGTAAGTATCCCGCATGTAGGCCCACGAAGGCCCAATGCACGAGCAAGGGAACTCGGGCCAAGAAAGGTCCAGAAAGGGTCAAGTGGTAATGCCGAAGGTCAAGACTAAGGATGGCAAGGTCAAGCAGTTTGGGTACACGCCTGCGGAGAAGCGTGCCGCTCAAGCCTACGCAAAGTCAAGCGGCGGGCAGTTGATCGCTGACAAGAAGAAGGACGCGGTCGAAGGCCGCAAGAAGATGAAGAAGGGCTACTGATGGCTAAGAAGAAAAAGGCCCAGTTCAAGGAAAACCTTCAGAAGAGAATTCCTCAAGCAAAGGGCCGAGACCTTTTGGGTGCAAAGGCGGAAGAGTTGCGATCGCTTCGCAAGAGAGGTTGGCCTGCAAGTCCTGTTTGGACCGCAACGGGTTTCACCTCTTCATATACAGGGATCACCCCTCCTACTGAGCGGAAGAACAAGGTGAAGGTCAAGATTACTCCTGCCGCAGCAAAGCGGCGTAAGGCGACTGACGCCCTGATTGCTTCCAACAAGTCGACTCCTGCTGAGAAGGCTAAGAGGGTCGCGGCGTTCAAGGCGAAGTCCAAGAAAAAGAAGGGCAAGAAGTAATGGCAGACGAGATTTCCTTCCAAGGCAGCATCAGTGTCAACGCCACCAATTTCACCGAGGTGATCAGCCCCGGTCAGGTTTCGATTGACCTGCCCTCGGGGCCTGACCTTGCGAGCGAGGGTGGAACTCAGGCCACCAGCAACACAATGTCATCGCTTCAGGTTGGCAATCTCGGTAGTTCTCAGGATGGGGGTGTGTTCTTCTTCCGGAATCTGGACTCGACCAACAACATCGAGATCGGGGAAGACCTCAGTGGGTTCAAGCCTTGGCTCCTGCTGAAGCCCGGTGAATACGCGATGGGCAGGCTATCCAGCCGGTACCCCAGTACGGCCCTGAAGGTGAAGTCCAGTGCTGGAACTCCTGTTCTTCAGTACCGGATCTTTGCTGGCGACCTTTGATCCTTTTTATAGTTCCTCGAGAAAGCCGGGTTTTCCCCGGCTTTTTTCATTTTACGACTTGCATCGTCTGGACGGGTACGCTATATTCCCCTTCATGAGCAACTACTACTCCGATCCAGCGATTAGCCATTCGATGCTCAAGCACATGGCGAAGTCACCAGCCCACTTCAAGGCGGAACTAGAAAGGCCCAACGTCCAGACGGACGCGATGCTGCTTGGCTCTCTCGTACACGCCATGGTCCTAGAGCCCCATGTCGTGGAGCCCAACTATCTCAGGGCCGAGAAGGTCGATCGTAGGACCAAGGAGGGCAAGGCCCAGTGGGCAGCGATGCAGTCCGAGGACAAGACCCTCGTGAAGGCGGAGGTCTGGGAGACCGCCGAGCGTATGGCGCAGTCTGTGCTTGATTGCGGCGTTGCCAGTTCTCTGGTCATGGAAGCCGCTGCCATGAACAAAATCGAGGTCGAGTTCAAGTGGAATGACAACCGATTTGGGGTCGAAAGGAAGTCCAAGGTGGACGGGATCACCGACCATACGATTGTGGACCTCAAGACCACCACGGATGCGACCCGTGGGTTTGATCGGTCGATCGTGAAATACTGGTACCACACTCAGGCGGCCTACTACCGAGACGCTCTGGCTAGTGCCGGGATGAGCCGCTCCCTGTTCACAATTATCGCCGTGGAAAAGACTCCCCCCTATGCGGTGGCGATTGTCAGAATGGATGACGATGTCATGGACTGGGGCAAGGAGATCGTAGACAACTGGCTTGACCAGTTGAGATCGTGCAAGGCGTCTCAGAGATACCCGTCGTTCACGGGCGTCCGCTACTTCAACAAGCCCGCATGGGCAGAGGAAAGAAATGACTGATATTGAGGCTGATCGAAAAAACAAGAATCTTTGGGCAGCCCTGATGCAGGCCCAGCAATCACTGAACGCAGTCGAGAAAGACGCAAAAAATGACTGGGGCAAGTATGGGTACACCTCGGCGGAGCAGATGATCAGCGAGTGCCGGAAGGCACTGCTCGGGAATGGGCTTGTGTTTGCCCGCACCCACTGGTCACTGATCGACGACAAGGTCAGTTCCTACTTCACGCTCGTCCACCCCGAATCTGGCGAAACGCTTGAATTTGGCAATGACATGCTCGTGGTGTCCAGCAAGAATCAGGACAAGTCGATCTTGGCAGCCCTGACCACGGTCATGAACTACGCCCTCCGCGACCTGCTCTTGATCCCCCGGGTCGATGAGCGGCAGCCAGAGATCGACAGCCGGGCTCAGGACGACATTCTCGCCCCTAAGCGGGTCTCGTCACCCCCAGAGCCAGAGATGGGCGAGAAGGCCCCTGACTGGCTCGTGAAGGCCTTTGAATGGATCAAGGCCCAGAAGGAGGATGCCGATGAGTATGTCCGCAGACTCCTTGCTGCGGCTGGGCAAAAGTACGGGGCGACGTTCAAAAACGTCAGCGATCTCCCCGAGGATTATCTCACCAAGGTCTTCGAGCATCATGGCTACACGGTCAGTCTCGTTGACAACACCGTCGAAAAGGATGACAACTGATGGCGTATGAAAAGAAGGATGACACTGCGTTCTTGTTTCGGAATGACAAGACGAAGGAAAACCAGCCCGACTACACCGGGTGGATCAAGGTCGGGGGTTCTGAGCGGAGGCTTGCCGCTTGGGTGAAGGACATGAAGGATGGCTCGAAGGCCCTCTCCATGAAGATCACGGACAAGCAGGAACCCAAGAACAGGAAGCCCGCCAATGACCACGACATCCCATTCTGAACCACTTCTTTCTGTTCCGAAGTTCGCCAGCCGGGTCGGGGTCTCTCCCTACACCGTTCGAAAGTGGATCAAGGCTGGAGCAATCCGGGCCTTTGATATCAACCTCGGAGGCAAACTTCCGGTCTACCGAATCCCGGAGGGTCAACTTGAAAACATTATCGAGCGTTCGTCGCTCCCGACAGCCGAAGGCTTCGAATCGGACCCTGCGGCAAGTGGGGGCACAGGCGACGGAGTTTCTGGGGGCGTCCCCGACCCAGATGGGCCAGTCGAAGCCGGAGACAGAACTGAAGATGGTCTGGATGGGGCTGGTGTATGAGAACGTGGATTCGCATGAATCCCATCTTCGCGATATCGGGGTCTATTTAGGCCTAAACCAACACACCACCGTCTTTGCTTGGAGGAAGCGGTGGGAGGCATTGGACTGGAGGACAAGATATGGCTGGCTTATTCTCTTCGACGGGTTCCGGGGCAGCGGAATCCCAGTCAGGGAATCCATCGCAGAGATCTCGGACTTCATCGACTCCAACTTTTCAGCAGTTGGATCGTGAGATAGCGTTGATGATCTGCGAGTTCGGGGAACCGGCGTTCTTCGCCGCTCTGGGGCGGGCGGTCGAGTCGCTGTCCGCTAAAGATGTGCCCCTGTCAGAGATCGCATGGGAGGCCGATCTGGGCTGGATCAACATCCCGGACGCCGTGGTAGATGATTGGGCCCGGAGATTCCCCGGGGTTGATATCCGGGCCCAGTTGTCTCAGGCCCATGGGTGGCTGCTCGCGAACCCAAGAAACCGGAAAAAGCGATACCGCAGGTTTCTTGAGTCTTGGTTTCGGCGTTCACAAAAGGCCAGCCGGGCGTACAATCAGGGCCATACGGCTGGCGGAGATACCAGAGGATTTTGATGATGAAGAGTTTTGATGAGATATGGCCCATGATGCAGGCCCTTTGGCCCCATGCGGATCTTGGAGATGGGCCGGGGCTCCGGAATCTATATCGGGAGCGTCTTGCGAAGTGCAGGCCCGCTCTTCTTGAGCAGGCTCTCAAGGACGTTCGGACCAACTACTCCAGCAGGACGCCGGAGTTGAAGTGGATTCTGGAGCGATACCGAGCCCTGCATCGAGAGTGGGAGTCAAACACCAGCCCGATCGAAAACACGAGCAAGGAAGAGGAAGAGAAGGCGTACATGGATGAGGTGAGACAGTCTCGCGAGAGGATCGCTTTCAATCTCTCACTACTGACACCCGATGAGATCCAAGGGATCCGGGCGGAAGTGAGGAAGAAGCCGTTCCTGTCATCAATCGTGGGCAAGATCCACGGGCCAATCGAAACTTGGTCTTACTTCTCCCAAGGTATGGCATGGGCACTACATTTGACTTTATCGTCCGGTCGGAGCCCCGACCCCAGCCCCGGCCAAAGGCTGCTCGAATAGCCGGTCGGATTCGCATATACACCCCGACGACAGCCTCTTTGTACAAGGCCGCAGTTCAGGCGGCGGTCAAGGAGGCGGTCCATTTTGACCTTACCCCCATAGACTCACCCATCTTCTTGACGGGTGAGTTTGTTATGCGCCGGGTGAAAAGGCTTCGAAAGGATCAAATTGACGAACCCCACTTGGCGAAGCCAGACCTTGACAATCTCATCAAAAGCACGCAAGACGCCATTGTCGATGCCGGAATTTTCCGTGATGACTGCCTGATCCGGGGGCTCAACTTCACAAAGCGTTACGCCAACCCGGAGGAGGCCCCTCACGCTAGAATTTCGATTCTCGTTGAAAGTTTTGAAGGCGTCGATACCATAAAGGCAGAAGATTGAAAAGCAGTTACAACATGACGATTTCCCGGGGCCAGAGGATCACCCTCAATCTCAAGTATCGAGAGGGTGGCAAACCCGTCTCTCTTGACGGTGAGGCGGCATTCTTTCAGGTAGGGGTCACAAAGCCAGTGCCCGGGAGCATTGATGGTGATGTGATCTCGTTTGATTTCAAGCCAGAACACAAACTTTTACAGAGCGTTCAGGATTACAAGATCACCCTGAAGAACATTGAAACCAACCAAACCACTCCAATCATGGCTGGGACATTGAAGGTGGACAATGGGCGTTGACACAAAGACAAACATGACAAACTTGATGCAATTCCTCCAGTTGGTGGTGCTGATTCTGGGTGTGGCCGGGGTATTTACTCACCTCGGCAAGAGAGACAGCCAACTCATGCACAACACCGAGGACATCAAGGAGATGTCAAGAATCGCGTCGGACTTGCTTGAAACGCAAATTACGTCTGCGTCCAACGACGCAATGCTATTTGAGTCGTTGGATTCGCTGAAGGTCCGAGTGTCTCTCTTGGAGAAGTCGCGATGAAGAACTGGATTCAAAACAACAGGTGGTCTCTGACATTGTTCGCATCGGCAGCCTTGGTTTTCATGATGAGCGTCGTAGTGTCTGGCTGCCAGATGAGCGACCTGATCAAGGTTGATGTCCCAAGCGACGTGAAGGAAGCAACCGGGGTTGAAGGAGACGTGTCCTTGACCGAACTCCCAGATGTCTGGGATGACTGGGAAGACTACGTCAAGAAGAATACCGATCGCCTAGAGGCAAGCACGGAGCGTTCTTACGAACTGCTCGGCTTCATCAACTCGGCGACCGACATGGCAATTACTGCCGCTGGTGGGGCGGCTCCAGCGTTCCCGGGAGGCGCGATTCTTGTTGGCCTATTGAGCGGCGGGGCCGGTCTTCTTCTAAAGAAGCCGGGAACCGATCGCAAGATCGCCGCTGAGAAGGAGGCCTCCTACAACGCTGGCATTGAAAAGGCTAAGGAGTTGAGAGGCGTACTGCTCCCGGACAACACGGAGGGCGACTGATGGCACAGCCTGACGCGCTGCAACTCACAAGGGCCGAACTCCGTGACGAACTGGCTCGGTTCATGTCCTACGGGGCCTACACCGAGGCGACCACGCAGGGCCAGAAGGACATCAACTCCTTCATCAAGCGTGGGCTCCGTCAGTTCTACAACCCTCCCCCGGTCCCGGGAATGTCGGGCACGCACTCTTGGTCTTTCTTGCAGCCTTGGGCCACCCTTGCCACCGTCGCAAATCAGCAGTCGTATGACTTACCCGCACACTTTGGTGGTCTGGTGGGGGATATGTCTTACTCCACGGAACAAAGCAAGCCCCCCGTCGAGAACGTGGGCGAGGCAAACTTCCGCCGGATTTCGACCGACAATCCGACCCGGAAGGACCGACCGTCTATTTGCTCGATCCTGCCCAAGGATGCCGCTGACACGGAATACCCAGACTCCCCGTCTAGGTTCACCATGTACTTGTGGCCGATCCCTGATGCGGTTTACTCCCTTCAGTATCGCTATGTCGCAGTCCAAGGCGACGAGGACGAGGCGTCTAACGCCACGTTTATCGGGGGAGCCCAGCACTCTGAGACCATCCTCGCTAGTTGCCTTTCCATTGCCGAGGAATACGTCGAGACGCCGAACAGCCGATACAAGGAACTGTTCGCCCAGCGACTCGCCGCTTCGGTCTTGCTCGACACCCGGATGAACACCCCTGACAACATGGGCCAGAACTTGGACCGAAGTGACATGAGAGGGCGTTTCCGGCTTCACTCGAACGACTACACGGTGTCTTACTTTGACATTGATGGCAACCAAGTTGGACCCTGACCATGCCACATGAACTTCTCGCAAAGCCCGGAACCGTAACCAGCAACGCTATTGTCGAGGGGGCCATCTCCTACGACAGTGCGGAGTCGAACATTCTGTTCGTCGTGAAGGCTGCGGCTGTCCAGATCTCTTCCCGCGTTGACGTTGTCGAAGTCACGGGGGCAGACGACACGGAGCGGATCTATGAACAGGGCCGGTTTGCTGCCACCCAGTTTCAGATCCAAGGCTACATGGTCGCTGACAGTGCGATCGAGATCTCCAACCTTGTGAATGCGAACAACGACGGTAACACCAACGGCAACTGCTCCCTGACTTTCAGGCCTCACAGTAGTCGGTTGATCTCTGGGCCAGTGGTCTTTTCAGGCATTGAAATCCAGTGGGCCCGCAACGCCCCTTATGTGGCGGTGTCTATCAGCGGCAACTTCACCAAGGTTGACTTTACGGCTGGCAGCGAGGAGGCCTGATGCCCAAGGACTTTCGAGACGAGGAGTTCGAAAGGCTTCTTGCTTCTGGGGAACTCCCGGATATCCCAGAGCCTTCGCCTGAGCGGTCGTCTGACCCTGATCCGGCAGCCAACCCTGCGACGGAAGAGTCCCAAGAAGACCGGGGCGAAGATGTCACCTCGGCCATCAGGGAACTAAACGACACGCTGGTTGAGATTAGCACCGATCTCAAGGCGACCCTTGAACTCCTGACCAGAGTCATGGAGGACTGATGGCAAGCAAGATCTATCGAGACGTAATCGGCTCGACGCTGATGAATACCGAGACCTCGTTTGGTGCCAAGGCCGAGCGAAAAGTCTTCGTGCGGGTTGATGACACAGACAACTTTGTCAACTCCACGCTTCTTGGCCGGGCCATCGAGAAGGCTGTCGAGGGTGAGTTGTACCACCCGGAGGATCCCTCGCTTCCACTCCAGCGTGCCAAGGCCATTCAGATTGGCAAGGACACTGTTGAAGTCTTACTTGAGTACCAGCGAAAGCGGTATTCGAGTGGGCCGTTGGATGTGCCTACCAGCGGCGGGGTGGTTTACAACTCCCGGGCGAGGATGGCTACCAACAGCATCTTCAAGTATTACAACGACGACGACAGCAGATACGAGTGGTTCGACGCTGGTGCCCAGAAAGATGGGGATCCCACTAAAGCGGATGACAAAAAAAGCAAGCCCCGCCCCCGAACAGTTCCGATCGCCGAAGAAGTGATCAAAGTCCCAGCGGTCTTGAACACCGGCCAGTTCGCCCAACTTCAGGCGGTGAAGAATGACATCGGCAAACTCAACTCGAACACACTGCGTTTTGCTGGTCACACGTTCTTGCCCAATACAATGCTTTTGGCGGGCGTTGACACTGACTGGCAGAGCCAGCAGACCCTTGGTGCCCAGCAGGCCTATGTGTCTTGGGGCGGAGACACCACAGGGATTGTGGCCACGCTGATCTTTGTGGTTCAGTACCACTTCAGATACAGGCCCACGGGTTGGGCGGATGAGGCGATCAGATGGAACGGGTCCACCAATGAGTGGGAGGTCGTTTCGGCCACGACATACTCCACGGCAAACATGAGCGGGTATCCCATTTGAGGTTCCTCGGCAAGATCAATCCGTTCTCAAACTCGTTCCGCGAAGGCATTCGCGAGATGTCTAATGCCATCGACGAGTACCTTGAAGAGCGTGACTACATCAGGCAGATGGCCGAAAGGCAGTTCCCAGAGGGGCCGGACATCTTCTTGGCCTCTATCACTGGGGCGAGGCTCATCAATGGGACTGATGGAACTGCGGAAAGCGGGACTCCTGTTGTCGGGGACACGTCGAAGAACATCTGGCTTTACTCTTGGTCTGTCTTTGGCGGTGGATCAGGCAGTTCGGTTCAAGGAAGTAATGACTACTACCACCCAGCCCTGAACGGGGCCGAGTATGACAACGGGAACAACCCGGGAGCAATGTCATACGGGGTGCAGACCAGTTCTTCCAGCCCTGCGGTCAGCCTTCTCCCGATCGGGGCCAACAGTGTCGAGCCCGTTGTCATGATGTACCGCTTCGTCGCTCCCCGAAACAACCTGATCAATGTCTACGACACTGGAGGCGTTGCACAGGGCACCCGTAAACTCGCGGTCAAGTACTACTTCTCTGCTGGCAACGATGTCGAGGTGACTTGCTGATGAGCGGGCTCTTGGCCAAATGCTGCTGTGGCACAGGAAGCGACTGCTCTTCGTCGTCTGTGACATTGCCATGCACGATCAGCCGGGCTTCGTGGGACACGAGCATCTCGGAAAGCGTGTCTGCCTCCGTCAGGGCGAGCCGGGAATACCAACTCCCTTTTCCCCCGTCCCAAAATCAAGACTTCGTTACGGTAAGTAATTCCATAGAAGCGAGTGTTTCTGGGCTAAATGCTGAAGAAGTAGACTTCACTGTAGATGGGTCGTTTGACACTTCGCAGGCCAACTTGCCCAAGTGGAGAGCGGTGATATCTGCCGGGACTTCTCCCGCCGAGATACTGTCCAGCCAGATCAATTCATCCGGAGCGACCGCAAGTTTTACTTACGAACGCCCTTACATCTACAACATATCGAACGGGCAGATCCACGAGTGGAGGCTGGGCAAGATTGTCACGCAGCGTGCTTCTTCGGTTGTCCCCGCTGGGGCTGCGGCCCTGAACAACAACCCGGTCACTGGCCAATCTGCAATCGACATTCAAAAAAGTTATCAAGGCTTTGACATACTCACGCCTAACCCCCCGCAAGGGCCTTCTCCCGCCACTGGATGCGTAACAAAGTTCAGATCGACGCTCGCAACTACCCCCACGGGAATTCTTTCTTACCCCGTGTTCGAATCGGCGGTAGAAGTAAAAACGTGGTACGCCGAAGACGGAAGCGTTCTGGACTCAGAAACCGTCAGCGGAAGTGAGACTTACGAAAACCAGTTGGACTTTGAGTACGTCAGGCTTGGCAATCAACAGAAGTGCGACTCTTATCTGGGGCTTGAGTCCGAAAGGTTCGCCATTGTTCCCTCGACGGGGCCGAACAACTGGGTGCTGCGCAGCCCTTACGCCTTGTACGCTGTAAATGAATTCAACCGAGCCTGCTTTTTTATGAGCCCCGGAACTGATGGCGTAGACCTACTCCAGTTTTTGACCGGGGCGTCGTTTTCAATGAAGGGGCTCCCCAACGAGCCATTGCAGTTACCGCTGCTCAGATCTCAAGCCGTTGAGAATGTGCAATGGAACGGATGGGACATTGAGTTTCTCACACTTAGTCACCGGGTAGATATCGACACAACAACTCCGGCGGAATACCCATGAAGAAGAATCAACCTGTCCGTGGACTCGGCGATGTCGTTGACCGAGTGACCAGCACTACCGGCATCAAGTCTGCCGTGAACAAAGTCAGCAACGCTCTTGGAAAAGAGTGCGGTTGCGAGCAGCGGCGTGAAGCCCTGAACAAATTGATCCCGTTTGGAAAGGGCAAGCACAGTGGCTAAGAAGAAGAAGAATCCGTCGGACCAGTTTGAATCCGGAAGGGATCCTTCGCGGCCTGACTATCTCATGGCTGACGAGTTGAGCCAGCAAACTGTCCCTCGTGATCCAAAGGGCGAGTATGTCCCGCCTGCTTTTGCCGAGGGAATGCAGCCAGAAGACTTTGCTGAAACCGGGGCCGAGAAGTCAAGGCTTGAGGCAGAGCGGATCAAGAAAGAATACGCAGCCTCCCAGCAGGCCAATCAGGGCATGGTTAGCAGTGGCGATCCCGGACTCCTTCCCGGGTCTGATGTTGCCAATCTGGAACAGCGTGACGTTGAAATGGTGCGGAGCGAGTTCGTCGATCCCGCCGAGGTAAAGCGTCAGGTTGACATTGAAGAAGCCAAGTCGAGGGCTAAGACCCAGATTGCCCGAGACGAGGAGGCTCGTCGCCGCAGGGTTGAGTTTGACCCCACGGTCAGAATGAACGAGAGCGGCGAACTCGAAGCCTACCCCGAAGAAGTCGTGCAGTTCGACAAGAGAAACGCAAGCCAGCGTGACCTTGAGATGAAGCGGCGTTATGCAGGCGGAGATGTGCCGCTTGACCGCAGGGCGGAAGCGGAGGCCCGGCTATTCGCGGCTGGCCAGCGTAAGCGGAACGAGGCCCTGCGTGACATTGCGGTCGGATCCGGATTGCAAGGAGGAGCCAAGGCCCAGTTCGAGTCTTGGAAGAACAGTGGTGGGAAGTGGCCCGGGTCTTACACCTCCATGAGTCCGGGTGCCATCCGGGCTGCTCAGGAATACTTCCTCCGATTCGGCAAGCCATCTGCTGCTCCTCGCAGGGCTGACCCCAATCAGATGACAATGGAAGAGTTCCAGCAGCGACAGGCTGCGGGAGAGTTTGACAAAGAGCCAGCCGAGTTGAGCATCAAGCCCGGAGACTTCCCTGATGCAGTGAAGCCCGGCGAGGGCAAGCCGGTCAACGAGCGAGCCTTGGCAGAGAGAAGGAAGCGATCGGCGGAAGCCCGGGCCTTGCGGCGAGAGTCTGGCCGTGCCGCAACGATCCGGGCGATCATGCGGCGTGACCCAGAGGATCGCCGCGCCCAGATGGAGCGTGCCAATCGCAACCTCCCTCCCTCCATGCGGATCAGGCCGAGTGATCTGGGAATGCCAGAGGGGGCACGCAAGGGGAAGACTGTTGAGATTGAAGACATCTCTGACGTGTCAGCAGGCAGTGCTGTTGTCGGGGCTTTTTATGACGCTCCGACCGGAACGTACAAGGCTGTCAAGACCGATTCTGGCGTTGACCTTGTTCCTGTCGTAGACGTTGGCGGGGCTCGGGTTCCCGACGTTGACGACATGGACATAGAGGAGTTCGGCAGGATCTACAGTCCCTCAGATCGCCGGGCTGTTTCTGCTGTCATTGCGAGAAGCAAGGACAGGGATTTCACCGATCGGCAAAGAAACATCCGAGTCTCTCGCGCCAAGATCTCTGGCACGGACGCCTACACCGAGTCAGAGAAGGCGTCTGCGTTGGCAAAGTTGAACGAGGATGAGCGGGCATTGCACTACGAGTTCCTCCAGAACAATGCAGGCGGGGGCACGGCAGTGACGCTTCCCCAGCAGACCCCGAGGGAGATGGAGCAGGAACTCAGGAACCGCAAGTTGCGAGCGGAGGCCATCACAGCCGAAAAGGAGGCAGGCGAAACACCCGTTGGTGGAGATGGTGGATATCGAATAGAAGGCCTTGAAAGAACCGTAGGGGTGACCCAAGCCCCAGCCCCGACTTCAAATCCTGCCGCACCGCAGTGGGACGGTCGCTTTGCCCCCCCTGACGGGCTGGGTAACCAGATGATGTTGGCACAAAATGGCCTTATGGGGGACATCAATGACCAAGCAAGGGCTGTCAACGAATTCAAAAATTACGTTTATAAAAACTGGGACGCAATCAAGGCTGAGACTGGCACGAAGTTTACAGACCCAGAAGCGTATGCCCGGGCTGAACTTCAAAAAATGCGTGACGCACTGAGGAACTCCTAGTGAACAAGTTCGAATACGACTACGACGGAATGGCCAAGGCTCTCAAGTCTGGCAAGGTCACTGTCCCCGCGATGCCCGCCCCCGCCGATGTAGCCGCACCCGAGCAAGAAGCCTCGCTTCTCTCTGGGGTAGGAGATGCCTATCAGGGGGCAGAGGATTTCGCCCGCTCAACGATGGAGACGCTCAGGCGTAAGACGCTGCCCACGCTCGCCGGGTCTGCCCAGTACAGCCTTGGTAGTGCGATCAACTACAGCATTGAGAACGCTGGAGATATGATCGAAGCGGCCATCGGGGTGAACCCGCTCACGATGCTGACGGATCCGGAGGCGGAGACCCCAGTCGAGGCACTGCAAGAAGCACTGGCTCAAGTTTCAGTAAACCAACGAAACCCCGAAGCACTACGCACGGTCGCTGACATTCTGAATACGGTCGTAAGTTCAGGTGACGCCTTCAAGTCTGAAGGTGCAGAGATGATGAATTCGTACTTGTCTTTTAGCCCGGACGAGGGCAGGTACCTGACGGTCAGCCAAGAAACTTTCCAGCGTGACATTCTCAAGGATCCGTTCCGAGAAAACTCGGCCCTCAACGCTGGTGCTTTTGTTGGAAACGCCATCGCTTCGGTCCTTCCGGCCACGATTGCGATTGCGAACCCGCAACTGACGGTGCCTGTTATGGCGGTTTACTTTGCGCAGGGCTTTGCCGGTGCCGCAAATGACTACGAGCAGACCCTTAGAGACCGGGGCGAGATCCCTGACCAGTCAATAGCGATTGCACATGGCCTTGGTGGCGGGACAATCGAAGTTCTAGCAGAGCGATTTGCTCTCGGATCTTTCTTCAAGGCGAGCAAGGCCGTGAAGGCTGCGGCGAGTGCAAGGCTTGGGCGGGCTATTGTCGCAGAGGCGTCGGAAGATGGTGCTGAGGGAGCCATTCGCACGGCGACCCGGGCAGTCCTTGGTGTTCTCCCTCAGAGCGTGAGGTCTGGCGGTAGGGTTCTTCTTGCGAACGGTATGGAAGAATTCAGCGTTCAGGTGGCTAACAACCTGAGAGAGATGCTGACATACGATCCAGAGACCAAGGGTGGGATTTATGGGCAGGGTGCCCGGCTTACCCGTGGCGGTGGCGAGGCGTTCTTGGGTGGTGTTGTTGGCGGTAGCCCGTTTGCTGCCACTGCGGCGATGAGCGGGGTGGGCTCAGATCAGCAGCGGATGGAAGCCCGCGCTCAGGCTGAACAACTCCGGCGGGCCATGCCTGAAGAGGCCCGGGCCATCCCCGAGGACGAGTTTGTCCCAGAAGAAGAACAGCCTGCGGCAGAAGCAGAGGCCCCGGCGGTTACGACGAGAGCAGCGACGAGCCCCTCCCCTGACATCAATGCGATGTTTGATGGAGAAGATTCTGCTGCACGGCAAAGAGGAGCGAGGAGGGCAAGGGCTACGAGAGAAGCCCCGAGGACCGGAGAACTTTCAACGAGCAGGGATGACTTTCTTTCCGAGAAGTACGCGGAGAGACTTGTTGCTGACCACCCGTTCTTTGTCCTGAAACTGCTCGAAGCGGCCAAGAAGAATAAAGGCAGGCTGTCTCGCCGGATCATGAGCATGGTCTACCGAGGCAAGGATGCAAGCGGCAAGAGAATTGGCACCCTGAATGAGGCTGACCGAACGCAGTTCATTCTCAATCTCAGGGCTGCCTCGCAGCGTTCCCCTCGTTCCAAGTCCCTGAAGGACGAGACTAATGCTCAACTCGAAGCAAGGCTTCGCGAGATTGGCAAGAAAGTCAGGGATGAAACCGCGACCGAAGAAGACATCGCGGATGCCGGGGAGATCCAGCGGATCTTGGACGCTAGGGCGAGGGAAGCAGAGGCATCCCGAAGGGTCGAAGAAGAAGGGATTGCCATTGACGAAGAGGCTGCCCAAGAAGTTGACGAAGAGGTAGCCGAAGAAGAAGAGTTCGAAGAAGAGTTCGAAGAAGAGACGCTTGAAGAAAGAGAGGCCCGAGGGATCGCCGAGATGTCTGGCGAGCCGTTGGTAGAAGCCGAGCAAGCGGAGCCCGAAGAAGCCGCAGGCGAAACTACCGAGGCAGGCGAGGCCACCGAGGAAGAGGGTCCGTCCGTCGAAGAGCGGGTCGAACTGATCGACAGGCAAATCGAAGAAAAGGAAAAGCAACTTGCAGCCACGACTGACGCCGAAGCCCTCGATGACCTGATCGAAGACAGAGACCTCCTTCAAAGCCAGAAGGATTCTCTTCTCGAAGAATCACAGGCCAAGGCTGACAGTGCTGCTGACGCCGCAGCCCCGGCGGAAACCATTCCCCCTCCGCTTCCCGACAAGCCCAAGGACAAGCCGAAGAAAGACAAGCCCAAGGACAAGCCGAAGAAAGACAAGCCAAAGGACGAAGACCCACCCAGCCCTCCGCCCCCGTCTAAGCCCCGGGATGACAAGAAGGTCGAGTCCCCTATTCGCAGGCTCCTGAATCTTGGGCAAGAGGGGATCTTTGGCGAAGTAAGGGTTGGCAAGGAAATAAAGAAACTGTCCGAACTCGAAAGGCCCGAACTGAACAAGGTTGCGAGCCGAGAGCAAATTGTCCCCCGTGGCAGCCAACTTACCGACGCCGAGTTGATCGAGAACATTGTCGAGACCCGGCTCTTTAGGGCGTTTGGCCCTGACATTGGCCCCGCGATCGGGATCCGAAACACGGAGGGCTGGAAGTTGTTGTCCGCCCCAAGGACAGCGGCAGAGACAAGGTCAAGACTGAGCCTCGCCAGACTCGTCGAGGCTCGCCGAGCCAACCTCACTCCCGAAGAAACCGCTGATCTCACTGGCCCCGTGGTCGAGGAGCGGGCCCCCCTTGCTCGTGCAAAGTCAGAGAAGATCCGGAAGAAACTTGAAGAGCGTGCTGGCCGTGTGCTTATTGACGCAGCCAAGAAGGTCTACAAAAAGTCAGGGGTTGTATTCAACCCGTGGGCTTCTAGTTCGCCCGGGGTGAGTGTCAACAACATTGACGCTGACCTG
>Ga0208899_1001284_pt1 | contig 17739 bp, 24 predicted proteins | sample VirMetDEL_Nov_24_FD_184518 | JGI IMG/M metagenome (GOLD analysis project Ga0208899, IMG submission 184518) | Aqueous microbial communities from the Delaware River and Bay under freshwater to marine salinity gradient to study organic matter... | ecosystem: Environmental > Aquatic > Marine >... | reverse complement strand
TAGCAAAAAAATGGGCCGGCGGAAGGTATGACAAACCCTCCGTCGGCTCTGGAGGAAACAACGAACGTTTCTTGTATACAGTATGCACTGTTCTTCGCATACAAACAACGGCTAACTTCGCAACTTATCAAACTCGGCTAAAAACTTGTGTTCCTTCGGCACGTCCTTGCCATGCGGTTTTATTACCTGCCGATACAACTCAACCGGATCTTGCACAACGATTAACTCCGGCTTTGTAATATGCCACATATCAACGGCAACCTTTCGGTTTCGGTAATATCGTTCGCCTAGTTCTAGTTTGAGCGCTTCAACTATCTGGCGTTTGGCGTTCTTTGGCACATGTCGTAACGCGGTGCGAAACTGCCGGAGCGCTTGCTTGTCGTAAAACTCAAAATGCAGGTTGACCGGATGGTACTCGAGAAAGATATTGCCAACCTTGAAGTCGCAGTGTTTGCCGAGACCGATAGGCACTTGAAACGTTGTGCCGGTGACGAGTTCAAAACCGGGTATGTATCGCTCTAACAGCAACCCAGCCGCCATCTCGCTTTTGCTTGCAAACTGCAACCTATCCGTCTGTTGTGTTTGCCGGTTAAACCGTTCGTGCTGTAACACAAAACAACGGTAACAGTTTGCAAGCTGGGTACGCTACTACATCGTGCGTATATCACCGACTTTTTGCTTGTAGCGGTGTTGTACATCGCCGATGTATTGAACGTGTGTAATGTACACCGTGCCCTCGGCGGTCACGCCCTTGAACCTGCCTTCCTTTGTGTGAAACTGGCTGGCTAGCGGTATCTCCGGCAAAACCTCGGCAAGTCGCCGGTGAAAGTCGTGTAGTGTTGGTTGGTTTGTTCGTTGTTGATATGACATTGCTTCTCCTCCAATAGCATAGTCGGTTTCCCGCTATCATACGGCAAAAAAACAAAAACAAAAATAATATATTTATCATCACCGGCATCGGTAATTACACGCCCCTGCGGCGTACCAAACCATGCGGCTTCAATCGGCTAAACAACGCTTTCGACCAGGGAAACGTTTGTTGCTTTTGTTGTTTCAAGATCGCGCTAGAAAAGGCTAGGCTTATCAGCCTTTTTACGCGCTAAAGTATTGTATGTCGGTAAGTTGGAGCAAACACCGCAAGCGCTAACGACCGAGCGAAAGCGAGGGAGTAGCTGGAGGAATAGTCATATCTTACTCGGTAAAAAACGCTTGTCAACCCCCTAAATGTACCACTTTCTTTCGTTCGTTGGATATATGCCACCAAAATAGTGTGTTGTACGATACTTCGCTTCCTGTTATTGTACGTTTCAGTTGGTAACTGTTATGCAAATATGGGGAGGTCAAATGCTACTAATGAAGCGCAAATTGTACACTGTGACACGGTGTAGCGTCGGAAAGCACGCTGTGAAACTGTACCGAGCGGAGGATGTATCGCCGGATTACATCGACAATAAACCGCTTTATGCGCTTATTAACCTGCATTATGATGAACCCGTTGAGCGGCTAGCCAACATCATACTTGACCAGTTTCTCGGCGCAGTACAGGTTGAAATAACCGACTGCTCAAGGAGCGGTATTATTGTAACTAGGGAGGAAACAAATGACACAAAAAAAACCGATACAAGTGTTCAGACGTAAGGGTATATGTATCAGCGTTTGGCAGGGTAACGGCAAACAATACCTCAAGATCGACAAAACGTACCTCGACAAAAAGTCGGGCGAATGGAAGGCAAGCGATGCTTACTTTCCCAGCGAGCTTGCAACGCTGATTGACTTGCTCGATGAGGCGGAGCAATACCTGCAAGCTGACGAGCAATTGGACGAAGCGAAGTTGGTCGAAACAAACGATATGGAAACGATGTTCAAACTGTTTAAGCAATTCATGGAGCAAAAAAATGGCACCACCAATTCATAAAATACAAAAACACGGGCTTGCGGTTGCAGTCTGGGGCGACACAAACAACCCCCGGCTGTCAATCGACAAGCGGTACAAGGACAAGCAAACCGGCGAATGGAAGTCGTCAAACTACTTGTTCGAGAACGAAGTTGTAACGCTTAACGAGCTCTTGCAGGAAGCACTCGGATGGATAGCACAAAACAAAACCGGCGCTGACGTACGAGAAGTACTAGGCGCTAAGGTCGTTGTGAAACCAGCAAACGACGATGACGACTGGGATTCATTGCCGTTTTAGCGGTTGTGGATAACTTGTTAGAAACCGTATAATAGCGGCGGAGGATTAAACCGATGCCGCTAACAAAAAAAGGTCTCAAAATACGCCAAGCGCTTGAAAAGCATTACGGCAAGAAAAAAGGCGAATCCGTTTTGTACGCGATGGAGAACGCTGGCAAGATAAAAGGTATCGCTAAAAAAAAGCGCAAGCGCTAACATTAACCCTAGTTGTATCGGGGTGCGGAATGAAACCGCAACTGTGCTGGCTGGGTAAAATCAATGTATGCGTGGATCATGCGACGATTCAAACAATCAATCAAACGACGCGAACCGGAACACGAACAACAGGTACTATTTTTCGATGCAGTCCGGTGGATGATAAACAAACATCCCGAGCTGTCTGTCGCCTGTCATATCCCGAACGAAAGTAAATCAAGTATACGACGCCGAGTAAAATTGAAAGCGGCTGGTTTGCGCAAGGGTATGCCGGACATTTTCATTCCAGTTGTCCGCGACAAATACGCTGGGTTATTTATCGAAATGAAGATAAAACCAAACCGTGTGAGTAAAGATCAAGCTGAATGTTTGGCGCAACTTAACGCAAACGGTTACTTGGCGTGCGTGTGCTGGTCGGGCGATGAAGCAATCGACGTGTTGAAACAATACTTGGCAAATGAATTATAGTTATAAATGCGAACACGAAATGCTCGAGGATAAGCCGGAGGAAAAAACGCCGGAGTATCACTTGTGGCTAGCGGTTGTTGACCGTGCCATTTACGACTACGCAACGTTCGCTGACTGGGTATGCCAACGCCAAACGTATGAGACAAAAAACAGTAAGATAGGGCGCCCAAAGACTGTGGAAATACGCATGATTCGCGAGTATGAAATACTGCGATGGTTTTTGTTCGAAGATCCGGCGGAAGAATATAACCTTGCATGGATCATGGAACACGTATTTACCGGCGGTGATCAACTGAAACACAAGATACGAAAACGGTGTGAGAAGGCGCACGAAACAAACCTTGCTGTGTATGCTCAATTGCCACGGCTCACGCGGTTTCTGTCGCTGTATGAGCAAAAAACCGGGCGTGTAGTAGTGCCAAAATCAGTAGATGAGATTGACATTACTACATACGCAAAACCTCGCGCCCGTAGGCACTAGCGTTTCTTCTTTACCTTCTTGTCCTTGATCGACCAAACTTGCGCAACGCCATATAACGCGGCGGCTTCAACAACCGGTATCACGCTTTTGGCAAGATCGTCGGTCTGCTCCGCTGTTACACCGATGGTAAGCAAACTACCCGCCACAAGCGTTATAACGTGTCGCACAATTGACTGGATGATAATTGACATAACACACCTCCTGTGTCTTTCAGTTCCTTTGTACTATAATGGCAATTCCTGCGGCGTGGATCTACGAAATACCCGCGGCGTATGCAGTTGTAACGATAATCCCAGTAAAATGACATCAAACACGGTTTGGAATACGACTTAAATACGGCTAGGTTTGCTTCCCTGCCGTCGATGCCGTCAAGATCCGTTATACACTGTTGCCCAGGCTTAAACCGCGGTGTGACTCCGTGCTTCTCGCAAATGACACCCGGCAAACACCTCCTTTGGTACACGCTATCTACCAACACGCAATCGGGTAACATACGCGCTGTTATACTGTGCAAGACGCGCCTTGCTTTGTTCGACAAATCACACTCGAGACATGGTGACACATAACATGCAACCGGCGTTATTGCGCGTTCTAGCCGTCGTTTGAATCGCTTAACAACTTGGCGATACTTGGTAAGTAACCGGCGATTGCGTCGTAAAACTTTGCGGTTTGCACTGGCTACGGTCTCACCGGCAAACACTTCGTAACTGCCGCACCTGTTATTGCGTAAACATGGGCTGTTGGTTAAATGCACGCGGAGCGTTACTGGCTTGTCTTGTCGTAAGATTTTTTCACCACACCGGCAATCACGCGAGAACGTGTTTTCTAACCACCCGGTTGTAATGCTATCAACACGGTGAAACGACTGTATCGTTCCCTTGCAGTTCCACCCCTTTGCACACAATCCAAGATAGGACAACCCGGGCTCGGCGCTTGCTAATGACAACGGGAGACACAGCAAAATAAACCATCTCACTTAATCGCCCTGTCCAGCTTGTTATCAATGGAATCAACGCGTTTGCGGATGTAGTTTAGTTCGGATTGAATAACGCGAACATCGGCTGACTGCGTGTATCTGGCGGTTTGTAACTCTTCTAAATGGTTTTTGACGTTACGGTAATCCCAGCCAACGATTGCAACCAGCGCGCCGATCAATGACTTGACGATAATATCCACCCACATTGCGCCCGATTGTAATCGCTCAACATTCATAGCCGTACCGTATTTCCATTTCGCAGGGCTCTTTAATCATGCCAAGTAACTTCGTCAATGCTATTCGCGATTGCATGACTGCGCGCATATCGCCAACATTCCCAAACCTAGTCCCAACAAGAATACACCCTCTGGTGTCTGCCGCCGTGTTGCCTGCGTGTATCAGTATATGCGATCTGCCCGGTACATCGTCCACCGCTAAACACTTACCGAACGTCGGGCTTGTATGCGGTCGAATTGTGTAAACGCCTTTCGGTATGCACGATATATTCCGCTGGTTATCTAACCACGGGTTTTCTACGGTCAAAAACTCCGGCTCATCGTCAACGCACATAATACCGAACGTGCTAGTTGGGTACTGTAAACAACGCTGAACGATGACTCGGATCATGCCCCTGCTACCTGCGCTTCAAGACTTGCTACCTTTGCTTCAAGTTCTTGTATTGCTTTTACAAGCACCGGAATAATGCTTGTGTAATCCATCGCAAGTTTGGTTTCTGCTGGGTTCTCGCCTTCCAGCTCTTCGTTCGTATCGTATACCGCCTCTGGCAAAATCGGCTTTGTTGTTTGCGCTCCAAAACCAATGCGCCTTACTTGGTCTGGATCGTCTTTTCGCACATAGGCAATAGGCTTTAATCCTTTGACTTGCTCTAATCCGTAGCCAAAATCAGGCTCAATATCTTTCAATCGCTCGTCGGATGTCTGTGTGCCGATTACTACGCCGCTAGTTGTGCCGACGTGTGCTGCATTGGATGATACTCGCATCTGCTGACTGTTATCTGCCCAAACGTAAGCATTTCCGCCGTCCTCTTCTTGCACATAAAGAAAACCTGCTGAATTAGTTAAGGCAGCGTGCGTCCGAACACCAACCGCCGCTTGACGAGAAGAACCACCGCTTCGCGATGCTCGTACAAACCAGCCGCTTGATTCATTATCAGCTATGCCGTCCGAAACAGCATAACACAGACTATTACCATCTATTCCGTTTTGCGGATAAACTTGAAATGGAACTGCGGTGCTAACTAGCGGCGAATCGGTATTAACTCCGACAAAACCAATTTTGTTCATCGATATAATCTTATCGCCGCCGTTTTTTGTAAACTTAGCAAACTCGCCACTTACCCCGGCTGTAGAAATAACGGTCAACGCCAATGCCGTACTACTCGGTGCTACTTCTAACGCTTCTAACTCTGCTGTAAAACTATTATCTTTTAGTTGCCCTTGTGTGGTGTACTCGTCATTGCTTGACGCATTAGCAACACCAGTGTGCTTGTAACCGCCCATTGGCAAATTAGCCGTTGGCGTGTTCTGTCCTGCTTTGTTAAGCGTTTGGTTGATTCCATCCGCCGCAAGGTCGTTAAAGGCTGTGTCCATCAACCCGGCTTCAATACCAGTTCCAGCGGCTTCATCATCCTGCCACCCCGTTGCACCATCAACTCTCGTAAATGTTCCGCCGCTCCATGCCATTGCTATACCTTCAAGTTCCTAGTCCAAAACCCTGTCGGATCTTGTGCAATTTCTTTTTTTCGTTCAAGCACTTCTTTAACGTAATCAATTGTTTCCGAAGGCACTCCGAAATGCTTCACTACATTGCCCCACGTTTGCTGACGCCCTTTTCGCTCCAACTCTTTTAGCTTCTTGCCGACGTTGCCCATGCCCCAATTAAACGCCGCTAACGCCAACTCCTCATCGCCAAACATCTTTTCCAATCTGCGGTAATAACCCGTTCCGCCGGTTAAGTTCTGTTCCGGATCTGTTCGGTCTTTTACGTTCATATCCTTCGCTGCAGCTTTCTTCAACTGCATCAACCCGACGGCTCCGGCTCGGCTTTTCTGTCCCAGCTTGCCGCGTGATTCTTGGAAGATAATCGACTGTATCAACGGATCTTCTTGCGTAAATCGCTGTATACGCTCTTCAACGCTGGCGTTTCGTTTGAGCGCCATCGGCTTCATCTGTGCGCGTGGCTCCTCTTCCGTCGGCGTTTCTGTTGGTGTTGGCGTTCCGCCTCGGCTTTCCAACGCCTGCCGCAACATGCGCAACTCTTCCATTAACGGCGCTTGTGCCGCTTTTTGTGCAATTACCTGTTCAGCCATACGCACCTGCTGTGCTTGTTCCTGTTGTGCTTGTTCAATGTCACGATATTCCGGATAGACCATCCCTCCGGTAATTCGCTGTTTTGGCAATATCTGCAATACATCAGCAACGGGAGCAATGCCACGCTGAACAAGCGGCTCCGAAAGTAACGTTCCTAGTTCGCGCTTTGCCTGTGGCACCCGTACCGCACTAGCCGCTAATCCCAATGCGGCTGGGATTGGACTACCGCTTGCCGCAGATGCAATCAATGCCTGACCTGCTCCGCCGCTTGTTTGTACCTGCTTAAACAACTTTTCAACAACATCTGGCTCTTTTCTTCCCAGCTTATCGGCAAATAAATCGCGTAACTCGGCTGTTTTGCCGTATTCCTGATTCAACGCTATCAAACGATCCGCCGCATCCCCGCTTAAACGCCCGTCCTCCGCCGCTTTTGCAATGCGGTTTTCTATCTCTTCGCGCAAATCGCTTCGTGCCGCTCGTTGCACTTCATTCAACGCGCCCTTTGATAATGATGACCATGATCGATTAAGTCCGATCTTTAACTTTTGCAGGTTTTCAAGTGTGCCGCCGCCAAACTCTTCCATCTGCTCAAGTAATGCTTGACGCTCGCGGTCAACTGCCTTTTTATAATTTTTTCTTTGCGAGCCGGTGATACCCTCCACCAGTTTATCGCTATACTTAGTTTGGTAGTCTAATACCGGCTCAATGACTTTATCGGCATCCTTTATTAGCGTGTTCAAATCACTAGCAATGTTTTCTTGGTGCGCCATTAGGTTTAGGATCTTGCGGCTGTCGCTATCATCAACTCGCAAAATGTCTTGGTTTTCTAACCGCCTGATTGTTTCTTCAATGGGCATGTCTGCAATTTCCTGCACCCCCTTGCCCTGCATCTTCGCTTTCTTTGCGATTCGTGATGTCTCTGGCGCAGTGATGCCGTACGCCGAAAGAATCAAACTTTTTGATCCTCTTGCCATTGCTTGACCAGCTTTTGACACACCCCCCAAAATAGTTCCACCGACTGCACCTGCTCCCGCGCCTTTAATGCCTTCAATCGCTTTTTCGCCGAGATCACCCTCTGCTCGTATAAACGATTCAATACCGGCTTGTCCTGCGCCCGTAGACGCAAGATACTTTGCTGTCTTTAATATCGGCAATTCGGTTAAAACCTCGGCTGTTTTGCCAACCGGCGCTAATGCTTTTGCAACCCTTGCGCCTTGCAATGCGCGTTGCACTTGCGGAATAGCTGACGCGCTCTTGCTGATAACTTGCGCACCCTTACCAACTGCACCCAGCGCCCCCAGCGGGTTAAGTAACAACCCAGTTGCAATCTCTGTTCCCAATGCACTAGCCGGATATTCGCTTTCAAATGCTCGCTGTTGCTGTCGTATGTTTGCTAATTCTTCGCCGTAAGAAAGATCGGTAAACGGCGCTCGAGCGGCGGCTTCCAACTGTTGCGATAAACCAAAAGTCGGTCCTGCCGCGGCGGATCGCAAAAACCCAGTTGCAACATCACCCCCGGTTAATTCTGGCGCTGATACCGTCGGCATAGCTTCAACCACGGCTGGCGCTGAAACCGCTTGATCCGCTCGCGCTAGTAATGCCGCCAAACTTTCTTTGTCCATCTACTTGACTCCAAAAAACTTTAGTAATGCCACAACCTCGGCTTTTTCTTGTGGCGTCCAATTGGCTTCGCCCTTCGACATCAACGTTTTAAGTCGTCGCTCGTTCATATCAAGCTGACCAACCATCGTCGGATCTTTTTCTATTTTGTCTATTGCCTTCTCATAAAACGCTGGCTCTCGTACTGGTTGCGCTGGCTGTACTGGTTGCTGTTGTGTTGTTTGTTCAATTCCATATTGTGAACGTAAATTGGCTAGGAACTGATCGGCGTTTAGCGTTCGGTTTTTAATTTCCGTCAACTTGCCGGATATATCAAAATCACCCGGTAATTTGACGCCGGGGATCGCCGCTGTTTTGTTGATCAACGCATCGCCGGATTCAAGCGATAACCCAGCCAACAAATCTTTTCTTAAAAGGTCTATCTTTTCTGCGTCTTCTTTTCTAATACCTAACTGCCTTGACGCTCGATCAACCGCGGCGTTTGCTCGTTTCTGAACCTGCGCAACCCGTGCGTTGTATTCGCGTTTCACAAGATCCATAATTTCAGCACGTTGTTGCAAACTTAAACCACCCTCGCCTTTTGCTTTGTTTAGGTAGTTTTGCATCGTTTGCTTTAATCCTGCACTGCCCTCCAATGTCGCAAACTCCTCGCCTCTTACTGTGCTTCTTGGATCCATTGACTTGGCGGCTTTCATCACAAACTCGACTCCGCTCAGTCCTGTTTCGTCAAAAACTGCTGGAGCCAACGATTGAAGGTTTGTTTGCACTTCTTCAAGGTCTTTGACAATCTGATTGCTTTGTAACGTGCCACGTATCTTATCTAACCGCTCCTCGCCTTTTGCGCCGAAATAAACCGGTCTTTCAGACGGTGTAGCTTGCGCCGCCATTATTCCCGTTGCTGGTTGTGCTGATCCCATAGCCAACGCGCTTTCAATAGGTATGCCGCGATCTATTGCTATCGCCTCACCCACCCTAAAACGTGATTCTTGCATCATCTTCTGCTGTGCCGCGGCTTGTTCTCTTGCGCGCTGTGCTGACTGCAATTCAATCATTGCAAGCGGCTTGGCAAGTCGTGGGCTCTGCTCTATCAACTCCTGACGGCGTTCCGGCGTTACGCCTTGCGTCAATGCTTCCATCAATGCGCGGCTTTGTAGCACGTTTCGCTCATCCGTTCTCTTGCGTGCTTGATAGCCTAGCAACCCTGATACCAATGCTCCGCCTAAAACGGTTGCAAAATTACCAGCGGTGGAGCCGTAAGGGTTGACGGCATACGGTAACGCGCTGGCAACCCCTTGTGCCGCGATACCATACGGATCTTCTATCGGTCGATAATCCTGCGCAAACATTGCTGATAGTAAGTCTAGTCCGTCTGCCATTACTTCATCAAACCTCCGGATATACCTGCGCCAAGTCCCTGTGCAAGTCCAGTTGCTAGTGCGTTGCCCATGCCGGGTTGACGCTGTTGTTGGTCGCCTTGTAAAGCGAACGTGTCATACATCAAATCACGCTTTAGGTTGTATTCAGCTTGCATCAATGCAAACGGATCTGCGCCGCCCCCTCTTGACGCCATTTGCTCTTGTAATGCCCTGTTCTTCGCCGCTTGTTGCGCTTCAAACTCGCGTTGTCGCTGTGCTTCCACCTGCCCCAGTTGCCCAGTGTAGTAGCCTTGCAATGCCTGCAGTTGCGCTGTTGGCACTTGATACTGTGTGAGTTCCTGTTGGAATCGCTGTTGCTGTAATCCGCGCCCCATCTGCTCGGCGCTATACATTGCTTGTTGCCTTGCCTGTTCTTGTTGCTGATACATCTGCTCCCGCAAACGCTCTGCTTGCTTACCGGTTGGATCAATGCCCCGTTGCGCAATCATTGCTTCAACCGCTTCGTTTTGCCGCGCAAACTCTGGTGCAGTCTGAGACTCAAACTGCCCCATCACGTTTTGATACGCCTGCTGGTAAGTGTCCTCGTACTCACCCGGCTGAAACGCGCCCTGCGCTTGCAACTGTTGTAAATACGCTTGGATGTTTTGACCAGCTCCAGTTTGCAGTTGCCCGAGCTGATCCCCTGCTGATAATTGCTGAAACTGCTCTGGCGTTGCTTCACCGAACGGCACAACTGGCTCGGCTGGCATCCCGCCCGCTTTTTCTAACCGCTTTTCTAACTTGGCAATCCGCGGATCGTCTGGGTTAGCACCCCGCAAAAACTCAATTCTGCGCTGTATCCGCTCGGGGTTGCGTGGGCGATCCTTCTTCGGGCTTTTCTGCATCGCACTTTTTTCAGCCATTACACTTGTCCCCCAACGTCAAATCTCATTTCAAATCCAAACACTTCCAAACTCTTGTCTTTATAACTGCCGCTCAATGCAATGCTTGCACAATGCCCCTGTCCTTTAGCCGCAAACCTATCATATATGTAATCAGTACCGGTACTCCACCTACTTCCCCACGGTGTAAAACCAACTTGCCCGCTTACCGTTCCCGATACGCTCCACGGCGTATAAAATCCGCCTGTGCTAGTAGTAACCGTCTCATACGGCGATACGCGTCTAAAATCCGTGCTTAGTCCTATAGTCATACCAGTACCGCGCACCGTTTTAATCAGCGGTCTAATATCCTTGAATGTCTTGTAATTTCCACGGCTTCCGTAAAACGAGAAAGGCGTTTCAATCTTCCAATTTATGTTCTCGCCGCGGTCGTTGTACCCAACGTCTGCTTCGTAAATAACACCGCTATCGCTACCATACCACGGCTTCCCCGCTGCAACGGTAATGCTCAAACAATCGCCGTCGTCGTAGTTTGTAAACTTCGTCCAAGCGCCGGTGTCGATTGAATACACCAGCAAATACGTTTTCAAACCGCTGAACGGTATTTGAATGTACACCCGGCGCCCTTGCGGATAAAACGCGCCCTGCCACCGATTGCTAAACGGTAACGCTGCCGCCGCTTGGCTAATAAGAGGATTAATTCGCCTTGATACTGTTTCGGATGCCTGCTGCGGATCGCTCTTTAATAGCGAGCTGACCGGCACAATACCCTGCTCTGTAAGTATCCAAACGTCTTGATTGACCCGCACAAACGCCTGATACCCGAGCGGCTTTCCAATGTAATATCGCGCCACTGCTTTCCAGTCTGTCGGATCGTTTCCGTCGTATGCCAACAACTCGCCTTCGCTTGATACGACAATAAACAAGTCCTGCGCCGTTGTGGAGGTCGTGTTCGTATAACTTCCCGCAAATACAAGGAACCCGCCGCGCTGTATGATGTAGCTTAAATCCTCTTCCGTAAGCGCACTAGAACCAACTGTATTCGTGCCGCCGTACCAAATCGACGCGCTATCTTTTTCAATAAAATACAACCTGTTTTTGTAGCTGGATACATTGACCAAATCCGCCAATGTCACGCCGGTGAACGTGCTATTAGCAATCGTACCCGCTGCGCCGTCATACACTTGCACGGTGTCGCTGCCGTTACAAATAAACATCTTGTTGTTAAATATCTCGGCGTTGCAATTGCTATCGGTGATAGTTGCGCCGGTATCCGTTACGCCCGTGCCGTCGATTGCATATATTTTCGTGTCAATTGCCGCTATTAGCTTAAACGTGCCATTGGGTAACGGCATCGCTTTTAGCATGCGCACCGGCTCTGCGTTAGTAGTATCCTGAAACTCGACGTATCCCTTCCGCAAACTTGGAGCGTTATTAGACGGCAGTATATTGATAAGATCCAACGCAAAAAACGGCTCGGTGTTATCAATCGGGCTGATAAGATCCAAGCCACCGAACGGCGCTGGCATTGTGACGCCTTGCACCGCCATGCCGTTACCTCATCCGCCGTTGTGCTGGGGTTGGCTGGTCAAAGTATCCGCCTGTTTCAATCAACGCTTGTCGTTCTCTTACCTGCTCCGGCGTTGCGTAAAACGGCAATGGTCGATACATGCCTTGCGGTGTAAACGTTCCAGTTCGTATCTGACCCGGCAATGCGTTTACTTGCGCGTAATTCATCTGACGTTCTGGTTGTCCCATCGCTTGACCTAATCCTTGTGCCATCCCTGGTTGAAAACCACCAGTTTGCCTACCGACTTCAGCGCCACCGGTTACGGCGTTTGCATAATCCATCGGGTTGCCGCCCGGATTATATGATCCAATTTTTGCAATCTGCTCGCCCGTCATAGTAAATCCGGGATCGACGTCCATTGGATAACCACCAACCGCTCTACCTACGTTACCTGGCATAAACGTTTCAGGTAATGTCCCGGGAAAACCACCTATACCAGCGCCGATGCCTTGCCCAAACCCGAGCTCGGTTGGTTGTTGCGCTTGTTGTTGCGCTCGGTAATCCTGAACGGCTCGCTCTCTTCTAGCGTCGCGGCGTTGCAAATACTGCTGACGTCGCTGTTGCCGTGGTGTCAACTCCTGCTCAGGCATGCCGCCCGCTGGTTGACCTACAACACGCTGGTTAGGCGTAAACTGTCTGCCTCGCCGTTCAAGGTACTGTTGTCGCCGTTGTTGTCTTGGTGTTAACTCTCTAACCCCGCCGCCCGTTGGAGGTCGTGAAAACATGCCTTCCATTCGTTGCATCGGATCTTGACTCATCCCCTGTTGTATCCTTGCGATTCTTTGTCTTTCCTCTTCCGCGGTTGGTGGCTGATATGCTCGCCCGCCGTTCATTATTGCATTAGTTCTTGGATCAGCTCTCTGACTCATATTACAACTCCGGTTGTTTTCCTTGCTTATTCTGTTGTTTCGTTCGCCCATAAGCGCGATTGAGCGCCGCCCGGGTTGACCCTGCTTTTACTAAATTACCACTTGCGTCTCGGTACATACCAGCCGATAGCCGATTAACCTGCCCAGCCTCCGGTCGTACCTCGCGCACCTGTGCTGGCTCCGCTCCCTCTGGCGGTACTAACTGCGTTGCGGCTGTTAGCAATCTATTGTACTCGGGTTGCTCAATGCGTCCCTCCGATAGCCCCTGATCCAAATTGCCTTTAATGAGATCGAACGTGATGCCCTGCTGTGCCGCAAAATGCTTCATGTTTTGCATTGCAATGTTCGGATCGTCACCGGCATTACTTAATGCGCCACGCACAAACATTCTTCCTAAACTGCGATTATTATCGCCGAGGAATCCATACGCCGAAACAAGCGCGTCGGAAAGTTGTACAGTTGGCTCGTATGCTGTTGGATTACTTTTGGCAATCTTTTCCATAGCCCCGGTTTTCAACACCGAACCATCCTTGCCAAAGTCGGTCGTTGTGCCATCCGCAAGCGTGCCTTGCCAATTGTCATCCAGTAATCCACGCTCTTGCAAGGCTCCTCGCACGGCATCGCGGCGCATCTGACCCTTGTCTTTACTTGATCCTGCATACCGGCTAGCCAACATTCCAACCGCCGCACCGATAATAGTGCCGACAACCGGAACAACCGAACCCGCCGCCGCACCTGCCGCCGCGCCTGCCGCTAAACCGCTCGCCATGCCCGCCAATGTTCCGGCTCCAAGTCCAAGAGATAATCCCGCTATACCCCCCGATATCGCGCTGGCTGTATCGCGCTGTTTACCTGCCGCCATTGACCCGGTAATGTCGGCTGTCTGTTTTGCGCCGTACAACCCTGCCGCAATCTGCGCGCCCGGCACTAAATAACCACCCAGCGCTTCTGTTGCCGCTGTTTGCGCCGCTGTACCGGCAACGCCGCTCGTTGCAAGTGTTGTTGCGCCGCCAATACCTTGCACACCAGCGCCCATGTAGTCACCCGACTTATAAGACTTGTAAGCGCTATATAACTGTGCCGCACCTGCCGCGCCTTTTACTAAATCACCAACGCTTAACGAATCAAAGAACCCCGGATCTTGTAATGACTCCGTTGGCACTACCGCCTCGCCAACACTGCCGTCAACATTGCTACTGACCTGTATCTTTGTAAAACCTTCCGGCACATCTGCACCGCCTATTGGTTGAATTACCTTGTCTCCGCTTTGTATAACGCCCGATGATGCTCCACCACCTAGATCAACCATTGCGCCGGAGCCGTCAACCGTTGTCGTTGGCGGAGGCACCGTTCTTTCAATGCCTAACGATCCACCGCCGAGCGCATCGGATAATTTTTTACCCGACTCGGTCAAAACTTCTTCAGTTTTTTCCGCTGGAAAAAAGTAGTTGTAACCCTGTTGCGCCCCAATTAAACCGCCGATGGTACCAACGGTTTTGCCGATGCCCATCATCTGTTGCGCCTTTGCACCTTGTTTTGCGCGTGCCTGTTGCGCACCACGAATACCACCTTCGCCAAACGCTTCGGCTTCGGCTTGCTGTCCGCTGTAACCTTGACGGCGCAACTCCATGTACCGCGCTAACATCTCCTGATAACTTGCCATTATAACGGTGTCCCAAATCCTACTCGTCCACTTCTACCGTAAACTTCTAATCGAAGTTCACCGCCTGCGAATAAACTCTTGCCCACTTTTTGCCGTGCGTAATCGTCGTTTAGTTTGACGTCAAACCTCGGCACGATGGTTGTCAATCCATGTATCTCGGCGAATCGCTCAAGCATACCTTGCTCTAACGTTTTCGGATTGAATATCGTTTCGTCGGTATCTGCTAAAAACTTGGTGTATTTACCGTCGTAGTACACCCACGTCACTGCACCATCGCTTGCACTGCCGCTGGTATGGGTTGGAGGAGTCGCCCCAGTAGTCCCACCGGCTGTGGTCGTGTAATAGTTGCCGTTGTAAAAACAATAACTGTTTACCCCAAACGTAGTCGACGCTTTCCACGTTTTCGGCTTAACGGTGCGGTCTGAAACGTATTCGAATATAACTACATCGCCGGAGGATGTCGGTGTCGGGCTTATCAATAATTGATTGTCGGTAATGCCACGCAGTTGAAACTCATCGTATACGGTTGGATTGAGCCCATAGCCTTCAATGTCGGCGTATCGCTGTTCACTCATTGCACCGAGCAAACGCCACCGCGCGGATTGATTCCAAAACGTATCGTAATGGTACTGGCTAAAATCGGATGGTAATGCGTACTGTGCTTGACTCGCAACAAACGTGATTGACCCGCTTCGGAACATCTTGTTCCAAAGGTACTGATTCGCCATCTCCTGATTGATACGGTTGGCGATTGCTAGTAATTGTTTGCTAGTTGTGTCCGTGCTACCGACAACGGATGAGCCGACGGTATAACCGGCTTCATCCGCTACGGCTTGCACGTTTTCAAGTAATGTAGTCAATTAGCCCCTACGCTTTCTGCGCGACTTGGTCGCCAACGCAATTTCCTCCTCTATCTTATCAACATTAGATGGGGCTTCCTCTACCTCTTTTTCGTATTTCCAATCTGTGCCTTCGGTAGCGTTGATCCGCGCAATAAGCACCTCCAACTTATCCTCCAGCCGCCTGCTTCGTGCGCGCTCGCTTTCAATCGCTGCCTCTAATGCCACAATGCGGTTTGCATCACTTGACGCTGCTTCAAGCCATGTTTTTGCTTTTGAACAAAACTGCGCCAATGTTCCAATTCGCGCTTTTGCCGCATCCGGCGCCTCGGCTAATTGCTCAATAGTGAAAAAACCGTGATAGTTTAGTTCCTTTGCTGCGCTGGCGGGTAACATAGCCCATTCAACTAGCGGTGTTCCGGTGATACCGGCTTCCGTTCCTGCCTTAAACGCTTCCCATTGCTTCGGATAGTTGGCTTTATCTTGGTTTTCTACCCTGCGAACGGTCTCGTCCATCCCGGGAAACTTGATACTGACGCTCTCAATCTCATCGTACACCGGCATCCCTTCTTGCGCTGACTTCACCGGGTTAAGATTGTACGCGACAAAAAACCGAACGTTCGGCTTTCGTCCGCCTGCGTGATTATTTTGTTGCTCTTCGAATGCGTGATCCCAATTTACCATGATAGTGTTCCTCGCTTGTAGGCGTCATTGCCTACTTACTTATAACACTACCCCTCAATAACGACTAGTGTGTTGATTGCGCCGCCTGAGGTCTGGTATGCAGTGATGGCTCCGGCTGGGATGAATCCGTCGGTAAACTTAAGCACGTTAAGTCCTGCCGTGTTTTTAAGAACGTAACACTTGTTCGTCGCTGTTGCCGCAATACCAGTAAGCGCTTGTCCCTCGAGTCCAATCGCCACATCCGCGCCGCTGTTGTTCTGTATAATCAAACACTTGCGCACTGGATTAGCTGCTAAAATAGTCACACTGGATGATGATGCAACCGTTGGTGTCGTTGTGGTCGTGTTGCCCGCTGAAACTGCCATAATGCCTCAAAAAAAAGAGGGGAGTCGCCTCCCCGTTGGTTAAGTTGCCTTCGTAAACTTCAGATAGAAGAACGATGTACCGTTTGACACTACGACAAAACAGTTAGTGTCGGCGTCGTTGTCCTTTACAACTCCGATAAACCCGCTTCCAACTGTCGCTGGAGCACCAAACGCGGCGGTTAATTCTGCCGCTGTTGGTGTCGTATCGTTTACGTCATCTGTGCTTTGTATCGTTCTAACACCTGCTGCGCTTCCGTCAACAACCGCAACTGCTACGCCGTCGGTAACCTTTGCAGCCAACTGACCCGGCATACCTAGTCCCATCAACTCTGCTGTGCTTGCCATGATAACCCCCTGTTAAATCGGGAGGGGTTGCCCCCTCCCTTTGTACTAGTTAACCGACAAATGCCCAGTTGACTTAACTTCAACCGTACCAGCACCGGTTAAAGTTGTGAGACCAACAACGTTCTTAATAAGCGTTGTCGATGCGTCATCAACTACCCCAGCGGTTGCGGTTGTGTTGAGATTAGTATCAGCGGCGTAGGATGCAGCGGCTTTCACCTTGACTCCGCTTCCTACTCCACCACCACCAATTCCGCCAACCCACACCCAAAGGTACTCGTCGTTTGCTGCTGCTACCTGAGCGATACCAACTTGCAAACTGTTTGATCCAGCGTTTGTAGTTGTAAGCATTGCAGCCTGACCATCGTCGCTTATTACTACTGCGGCATACTGATCAATTGCTCCACTTGCTTGCACGAATATGAAGTCCCCGACCTTAGCACTTCCAACATCGCCAACTACTGCTGGCAATCCTTCGTCTGCGGTTGTGAACGTTTTGGTGTAATTAACACCGAATGATCCTGATCTGCTCATATCTCTACCCCCTTATGCGTAAATGACAGCTTGTAGCGGTGGAGCCGAACAACACAAGTTCGCTTCGAGTACGATGATCGAGAACATAGCGTCCTGATCAACCGGTCGTTGCATGTCTGGCGTTAGTGGTTTGAAATCTGCATCTCGAACCATGTCAAACGTCCAGTAATCTGTGTTGAGTAGTCGGCACGAATTAGACTCAAGTACTGCTGAGCTATATCCGCCATCGAACACGAAATCGACACCGTCATAGTTTAGCAACCTAAACCCAGCTTCACCCTTCTTCTTCGGCGCTTGTATGCGCTGAATAGCTGTGAGCGAGCTGTGCAGATGCTTCCATGCTGTTCTATCGCAA
>Ga0208899_1001282_pt1 | contig 17751 bp, 12 predicted proteins | sample VirMetDEL_Nov_24_FD_184518 | JGI IMG/M metagenome (GOLD analysis project Ga0208899, IMG submission 184518) | Aqueous microbial communities from the Delaware River and Bay under freshwater to marine salinity gradient to study organic matter... | ecosystem: Environmental > Aquatic > Marine >... | reverse complement strand
CAGTAGCAGCAGCAGTTGCGGAAGTAGAGAGAACCTTGAACTTGTCGTCTCCTTCGTCCCAGATAAAAGCAACATTGCTTTCGGAAGAACCACGCTCAACAACAAAACCTCCGTCATTGGAAGCATTGGTTCCGGAACCTGCACCTTTAGAAAGGTTCATGATGCTGTCAGTAACATCGATGTTAGTGGTGTTTACGGAAGTCGTAGTACCATTAACAGTCAAGTTACCGCTGAATGTAGCGTTGGCAGCCGAGATGTTACCACTGAACGAAGCAGAGTTACCGTCAGAAGCGAGGGAACCAGCTTGAGTTTGCAGAGCAGAGATGTCGCTGTCGTTGCTGCTGATAGCAGAAGTGTTAGCGGATACGTCGGACTGCAAGGAAGAGATGTCACTATCATTCGAAGAAACGTTCGATTGAAGAGTGGTGATGTCAGACTGAGCAGTTGAAACGTCAGATTGAAGGGAGCTGATGTCCGAGTCATTGCTGCTTACGTTAGATTGTAAGGTAGAAATGTCAGAATCGTTAGAAGCAACAGCGTCAGCAACCGTTTTAAGTTGTGTATCAAGAGCTTCGTCAGCAGCTTTAAGACTTGCTACAGAACCAAGATAGTTGGTCGAACCGTTAGCGGTGTAAGAACCATCAGTACCAAGACCAGCACCTGATTGAGTATCATTAACTTCCGTTTGAAGGGAGCTGATGTTACTGGTGTTAGTCGAGATATTACTTGTGTTAGTGGAGATGTTGCTGGCGTTCGTGGAAACACTGGAGCTAACAGTTGAGATTTCTCCATCTACATAAGCCTTAGTGGCAGCGTGAAGATTAGCAGTGGGAGCACCTGAGAGCGTCAAAGCTCCGGTCATTGTTCCTCCTGCGAGGGCAAGCTTCTTATCAAGCTCTACTTTTGTTTTTTGACCCAATTGGGTAAGCAAACTAGACATAATATATAATCCTTTGTTGTGGGTTGAGTTGTGTTAAAAAAAGTTATTAGGAGAGCTAATAGGTGTCAAACAGCTTCGTCAACAACCAATACATCTCCAGCTTCTGTAGTTAAAGTGTCGCTATTTTCTGCAAGTATATGAGTAGCAGTACTTACTGTACTTCCAAGAGCTATAACTTTCCAATCGGAACCGTCATCAATAGCTAGGCAAGGACTACCACTGTTACCGTTTGATACATAGATTATTCTACCAGAAGTTCCTATAGTAGGTAAATTATCTCCATCATACGATCCGATTTGTAAAGATTGAGAAACAGATAGTGTACCACTAATCAATCCTCCGGATGTATTCAGCTTATTATCAAGCTTGGCTTTTACTTTCTGACCTAACTGTGTAAGTAGACTGCTCATCCCTTGGTGTTATTAATAATTAAGGAGTACCTGTCAAGGCATCAAGGAAGTCTTGGTAATCTCCTACTTCCTCTTCACGAGCGTCCAAGAAATACGGCAAAGAGTTCCAAGCGGTCGTTCCGTCTCCAATCTTAATTCTGTTCCGTGCGGAGTCTAATTCAATTCCCAGCTCTCCTTCAAGTAATACTGGGTTCTCTGTTGACCACTCGCTAGAAGTTCCTCTGCGTAATTGTATGCGTTTTGTAAAGCTAGGCATCAGGTGCTCCTCCGTCAAATATATCAGTATCTTCTAATACGGGTCCACCTCCGTCCAATGTAACAAAGAATGGATCACTCTCTAAACTTTCCACTTGTTGCTCTAATGTTGTAGCTTTCTCTTCATTCTCTTTTGCTTTAGCAGCAGACGCAGCAGCAAGCGTTCGTTGTTGAAACGATAAAGGATTTGGACGAACTACTTGTCTTATCGGCATCTGCTAGCACTTCCATCTACGCAACGCCAAAGCTTTACGAGTAGGACGACCTTTACTGTCTTTCATCGGTCCCTTCACTCCAGACATCCTAGCACAGAAGGAACGCTTACGTGGACCACCTCCAGGCTGTGGGGCTTTCAACTTAGAACCAGTAGCTCTGTTGTACTTCCGTCTACCTTTAGCAGTCAGTCCACCTTTACGGGACTTTTCACCTCTACCGAGGGATAGTGAAACAGACTTAGGCATCGTTACTTCTTCTTCGGGAACCCACGCTTCATATTAGCGTAAGCTTTAGGTGTAATGGTAGACTTCTTCTTGCTACGGCTAATACCGAGCTTTTTCCTTCTGTTCATGTTGTAATATAATCCTTTTGGCATATCTATTTCCTCATTAATATTTCCATCATACGATCCAGCTTACCGTGCATCTCGTTGATAGCTTGTTCTACTTTACCGATCCTACTTTCAACAGCAGCGTCTCTTTCTCTCTGTGCAGCTAACTCCACCTCTATCTTGGTAAGCCTTTTATCACCGACATCTAACCGTTCGATCATGCGTTTAATAATCCAACCAACAACTCCAAGGGCGACAGCTAGAGCGGTATTAAGAAGTCCAGATAGGGAGTCGATCATTAAAAAGGTTTCCCAATATTGTATTTGGGTTGTCTATTTAATTTATTACCTAAATCACTTTCTACCTCATCTTTATCCATTGAATCCCATACCCATTGCAACACCTTTTCTTCAGTTAAATCAGAGTAAGGTATGAATGACGGGTCAGACGAGTTTACCTGAAATGCAGATTTACCGTATTGTGTTTTAACTGCTTCACCTTCAACAGCTGTCAACTGCCAAGAGGCTTCAATAACAGCACCATCGTCAGGTTTACTTTTAAGTGAGTTTATTTTCCAAGTTAAGTTCATAATGTTTATTAAGACGCGGTTACTGAATCTAAGTCCCAAGGTGATCCGAGAAGCTCTACTTTATAGAAAGTGCTGTTTAAAGTCTGACCTGAAACAGGGTTTGTTAGTACAACATCGATTGTATCATTCAAACTACTAGGATTCAAAGTGACACTAAAATGCGAAGCAGCACTAAATACATATTCATGTACAGTTGTTACAGGGGATACCTGACAGACTCCCCCAACGACATTTACAGCGGTGAATACATACTCGCAACTAGCTTGATTGGTAACAGCATTATTGCTTGTATCTCTCCCTTGTAAAAATACTTTAATCATTACCGGTCGTATATCAACATCAACAGCACTCAATCTAAAAGTTAAAGCACCTCCGGCACTCACTTCGCCACCCGTTCCTGTGTAAATTTTGTTATTACCAGCCAGCTCAAGATTGCCACTAATTATATTTAGCGAGTCCTGATCTATTTCTACAATTTTATTGTCGGAACTATCGTGTAATTCAAGCAACTCATTCGTATTACTACCTCCAACTTTATGTCGATAAAATCGAGCAACTCCTCCTAAAGTTACTGTACTGTTAACGATTTTATAGTAAAGAGTACCGTTTGTGAAATCGTGACCTGTTCCCCGCATCGTTGAATCTTCAATGACTACTCGGCTACTGTTAGTAGCTACGATTGGATCGTGGTCTGCGGTATCAGTTTCAAAACCAAAACTCCATACATTCTTAATTTGCATCTGACTAGTATCTAGCGATATACCACCCGTTTTAGTCATTATACAGTTATTAACTGATAAATTTATGGAATCTGTAGCTTCGATTTGTTTGTTCGTACCGTCAGTGGAAGCTTCGAAGTAACAGTTATTCCAGTTAACCAAGGCTGCGTTTATTAATCTACAGCTAGAGTTAGTCGCGGAAGCCATTGGGTCAAAAGTACACGCTTCAAAGGTAACAACTCTATTTGCGGAATTAGCTGTAAGCTCAAGATAAACATCATGCGTTCCGTTTCCTATAAACCTACAACCATTGAAGTAATGCGTAGCTATGTAATCAGAAACTAAATAAGCACCGTAACCACACTGCCTAAGCTCGACATCGTAAAATATAGCATCAAAACTATTATCCGCTACATAACCTTTATTGAAGCCTCTAAGCCAACAGTTCTTAACTTGTAAGGAACCTGAGTAACCATCAGCGGTATAACCTATACCTGAGAATTTTAAACAAGTGCCTTGTGATGACGTAAAACCATCAAACCAAATATTCTCTACAATTGTATTACTTCTACAAGTCAACACGGTAAAATCTGAACCTGTGTTATTAACTTTAATAGAAACCCAACCTTCAGCTTTAAATGTTTGATATTCCTGTAGCTCACCTATACTTCCTGATATTAAATAATTACCAGCCAATGTATTAGGTGTAGCCCTTAGTTTATTAGCACTTGGAATAATAACATCACGACCTGTTGCGACTGCTGCTTGAAACGCCGCTGTACTATCAGTTGCAGGGGTTGTTAAACCTGCGTCAACATACCACACTCCACCGTCTAAATAATTAGCATCAGCTACCGCACCGAAGTCTTTGACATTAACGGCATCAGCAAACCGATCAGCAAGACTTCTAGGTGTTAAAGAACCCAGTGCAGTAACATCGTACCCACCAAGCGATACAATAGCAGGACTACCGCCTAGAGCTATCGAGTTGTCAATGGTTTGATCGACGTATCCTTTATTAGCAGCGTCAGTACCAGTAGTAGGAGTACCAAGGTTTATTATCTTGTTACCTTCAGCGTCGTAGCTTACTCCGTCTTTCTTGAAAAGTAATTCACCACCAGTACCTTCAGATGACTCCTGTGATACGAATAGATTGTGTTTGTACGACTCATCAAGTTCACTCTCTGTCAGTACAGAACCATCAACAAAGTCAACAAGCGGACTAAAATCACCACGACTATCACGATATATCTTAATAGCAGCACCAGCAACAGGAGCTGTGTTAAAACGAATCTTAGTAGGAGTAGGTGATGTTACGATAGTGTAGTTTGTTACAATAATATCGTCTACCTTGACCTTGACATGTTCGTCCCTGAGGTATTCAAAAGAAAAGTTGTAGTCAGTCTGAGAGGCGACCGCTGTGTAGTCTACATAGGTGTTTGCCATGATAATATATTATTAACTATTGAGTTAGGAGTTCAAGCACTTAGTCACTTGGTTAACAGTTCTCGTATTGATGCAGGTCTGCCAGTCTCTTCAACCGGTTGTTTTAATTGTTCCATAACATCTATCAAAGACATGTCATCTGGACCCACAAAATCATACAGATAATCTTTGTCTTTTAATAAATCTTCCTTAGCCTTTCTGTAGTACTTCTGCATCAATGTATTGAGTTCTCTTAGACCTTCGTTGATATATACATCCGGTCTAGTTTCACTAGGCTTAAAGCCTTGTTCAAATTTCTTATTCCACTTTGTACTATTGATAAGATCGTATATAGCATCTTCCATAACACGATTCTTACCTTTAATTCTTATCTTAGTATCTCTTAATCTTAAATCAAAAGCGTAAGAAAGTGTCATACCTTCAGAGTCTCTAAAGTCTGTAAACTTAATACCAGGTCCTAATGTGGAAGGTTTTCTTTGTATGTTCTCGTGTGTGTCGGTAGCTAGTATATCATCAAACTGTGTACGATCTATAGATTTTCTAGGTGCTTGTCTTATAACAGCTTCCGTCATAAAAGTTCTATTAGATTGTATATCATAACCAAAGTAGTCCGTCTTCTTATTAACTATACCTTTACCGAATATAGAGTATAACAATCTATCTTTATAGTCGCCTCCTCTTAAATCATTTACAGCAGCATCACCCATAGTCTCGTATGCTTGCATAAACTTTCTAAACTGAGCTGGATAAGGAAAGTAACTGGTTGCTAAACTGTACATAGCCCTAGTAAATACTTCACCGTCTCCGTCTATCAGTTCCTCAAAGTTCCTAGCTCCCTGAGCCAATGGCATTTCTTTAGCTAATTCTTTAAGGGAATTTTTAACGACATGTATCAAGGTTTGGTCTTTAGTTAAAATCTTAGAACCAGTAGCATCTTCCTCGGCTCTAATCTTTAAGAATGCTCCTACATCCGCAGCTAAAGCTAAAGGGAAAGACCAAGGCAGTGCAGCTGAATAATCTGAGTCTAAAGCTTTAAATGGTTCTAGTTTTGTTTTTTGTCTTTGGTCGTCAGTTAACCAAGCAAGCGAACCAGTCATCATACCACTAGTAGCCATACCGTATCCAATAACAGCTAAAGAGGTAGCTACAAAAGTGTCCGTAAGTATATCTACATTGTACTCTGTTCTCTGAGCTGTTAACCGTGTAGACTCTTCTCTTAGCTCCTGCATCAATCCCATAGCATTCTGTTTCATCTCAGGAGTTATATTATCTCTATTGAGAGTCATCTGAAGACCTGCCATCTTTTGTTTCACTTCAGCTAATCTTCTATTGTATGGGTTGTTTTTAGTTCTAGCAGATAACAACAAAGCAGGAGACCCTACCAATCTTGATCCACGGTATACAGCTCTAATAGGTACACCGATATAAGGTAAGAAAGCATTGATAACAGCACCTGGTAAACCGTCTCCGGAACTTAAATCTTTAAGTAATCCTATTATCTTTTCGGTTACATAAGTACCAGAAGCTAAGTCTAAATCATCCGTGTTAGCAGCGAACAATAACTCTTGTCTAACTTTGTCTACCCTATCCTGAAACTCGTGGTGAGATGCTAAGACCTCTAACCCGTCGTCATCTATCCAAGCTTTCTTATATGCTGCTTCAGCTTCTTTAATCGCCTTAGCAGAATCTGTCGGATTATTTAATAAAGCTTTTTGTTGAGATGCAGCGTATATATCTCCTTTAATTAACTGTCTCTTGAAAGCAGCGTCTACAGTTTGTATACCTCTAACTCCAAGAGATAACAAATCCATAAACTTACCATTAGCTATAGTATCAATAAAATAGTTACCTAAGTTATCTAAGCCTTCCTGTTTCTGTTTAGCACTTCTATAAGCTTTGTTTAATAATGCAGCTTCACCTTGTGGTAATCTATTAATATCAGTAGCTAACTTACCACGCATCTTATCAGTAACATCTATGTTCTGTTGAAAAGAACGCTTCATAGCTACTAATAAATCTTTCTGCATACTAATAACTTTAAAAGCAGCTTGAGCTTCTATCGCTGCCATCTTCTTAGAAACTTCAGCACTACCGCCTTCCATCCTTGTAACCATGTACCTAGATAACGGCTTCCAAAATCTTTTGTATACAGCACCAATACCAGTAGGAACACCAGCTAATACAGAAGGTAACTGATCGATTAGAGCTAACTGTCTAGCTTGCTTCACCCATCGGAACGCTTTGGTGGCAGTGTTGACAGCATCTACATCCATGCTACGAAATATAGCTTCTTGCATGTCTTCAAATATTTCTAAGCGTAAGTCTTCATCTTTTATTTGTTGAGCTGCTTTATCTATGTCAGCTAGTTTCTTACGCATCCTTCTTTTAGATGCCGTTATCTTTTTCCGCAGTTCAGCTGACTTCAGTGGTTTAGTAGGTCCTTTAGGTCGCACAGCTGTTTCAGCTCTCAACTCACCCATAACACTACGGGCTTCTATATCAGCTACTCTAGCCAGCTCCTTCTCAAGTTCTATTATATTAGCTACTTCTCTCTCAGCTTGTTTGTAGTAATCTATCTTATCTTTGAGTTCCTTAAACTCAGGCTCAAGTTCTTTAGCTGGTTTAGTTTCTACATCTTCAGGTGTTCTACCAAAACGCTCACGCAACTCATCTAGTTCTGTTTCTAGTTGGTTCTTTTTGTTCTCGTATGCTTTGCGTAACTGCTCTGCCTTATACTCGTCAGACATCTCAACTCTAGCACGGTCTATTTCCCGTATTCTGCTACGCATATTACTACGCAGAAAAGCTATATCTTTATTCAACTCCTCAACTCTACCTGGTGCTTTCTTTGGTCCCGTAGGTTTTGGTGTTATCTCTTCTCGTTGCCTACCTAGAGGTCCTGTCTCAACTTCTAACAACCTAGCTCTTTCAGCTTCCAGCTCCTTTATCTTTCTAGCTTCAGCTTGTGCATCTTTGTAGAACTTAATCTTATCCTCTAAGTCTTTTACTCGTGGGTCTTTTTCTTTAGGTTTATCCGGTACAAGTTCTTCTGGTTCTTTCGCAAATGTAGCACGGAGTTCATCTAACTTAGCTTGCAGTCCATTGATCTTCTTTTGAAACGCTGCTTCAGCTTTAGCTGCTTGAAACTCATCAGACATTTCAACCCTAGCTCTATCTATCTCAGCTAGTCGCTGTTTAATGTTTGCTTTTACTTTAGCTATCTTAGTCCTTATCTCAGACGCTCTAGTTGCTGGTTTGGTTGGACCTGTAGGTTTAGGAGTAACAGCTGCTCTTTGTTCACCCAGCGGTGCTACATCTAACTCAGCTATCTTAGCCAACTCAGCTTCTAACCTTTCAACTTCTAACGCATCGGATTCCGCTTCTTCATAGAACTTTATGCGTTGTTTTAAGTCTTTGATGTCAGGGTCTTCTTTAAGTTCTTTAGCTTGTTCTTTTGTTAACTTAGTAGGGTCACCGAAGCGTTGTTGTAATTCTTCCAACCTTTCTTGGAGCTTCTTCTTACGCTTACCTAAGTTTTGTTTTACTTCCTTAGCAGGTTTAGTTTCAACATCTACTTCCTTAGATACCGGAGTCTCCATCAAAGCGTCATCAATCTCTAAGTCAGCTTCGTCTTTAGGTGCGACCTTTGGTTCGTCAACTTCTACATAGTCGTTGTGTTGTTTTAGTAGGTCAGCGTCTTCAGACAAAGTTCCTTTACCTAGTGCTATCTCTAAGTCTGCTTCTAGTTTAGCGTATGACGCATCTTCTATTTGATTAGCGTAACTAGCTTTATCATTTCTCCAAGCGAACTTATCTGAGTCTCCCTTAAAAGCTTGCACACCACCACCCGCAGCTAAACCTAAAGGATAACGGATTTCATTGTTTAACTTACGCAAGAACTTAACTTCATTTAGAAACTCTTTAATAGTATCAACATCCCCTACATCCTCTCTTAATCTTCTAGAAAATATTTCAAAGTTTATATTACTTCTCTCGTACATTCTTTGAGATATGCGAGCCATCCTTCTATTATCAGCTATATTAACAAAACCGTATGTTTCAGTCTGTCTAACTAATGCGTCAAAAGCATCTTCTCTCTCATCGTCTACAAACCTAGGTAACGATTCTCTCTCAATAACATCAGGCTGTTCTTCAGGTTTAGTAGGTTCTTCAACAACTTCTTCCTCAGCTTCTTTAGTTTGTGTTGTTTTTTCCTCTAAATCTTTGGATGCTGCAATTTCCTCATCTTGTTTTTTTATCTCAGCTATATCTTCAGCTTCAAGTATAGGTGCTTCTTCTTCAACTTTAGCTTCTGGTAAATCGTCCGCTACGGGTTCCTGTTCTTGTTTTGTTAGTATTTCATCCGCACCTTTAATCTCGTTAAGACTATCATCTATTACTTCAACAGCTTGATCGATTTGATTTACTTCGCCCTGTATTTTTCTTCTAGCAGCAGCTCCAGCTCTACCAGCCAACTTGTTTTGTTTAGCTATTAAATCAGCTTTATCTTTTAGTAAACGATTCTTAGCATTAGTAGCAGCTTCGTTTGCTTGTTCTCTACCCCATTTACCCGTGCGTCCCCACACTGAAAACAAAGTATTGAAAGCACCACCCGCTATACCTGAGAATAAATAGTCATAAGTATTACGGTCTTTTCCATTCATCTGTGCTTCAATTTCTTGACGCAATGCAGATTCAGCTAAACCTAATACACTACCGCTTATAAAAGTTTCAGCACCGTTAACTAAAGCTGTTTGCCCTTTCCATGCGTTAGCTGCACCAATACCAGGACCCAGTTTAAATAATTTATCAGCAGCCTTTGTAACAATACCTACACCAAAGACAGAGGCAGCTATACCTTCTCCAACTGAATACTCATCTTGTAACCCGAAACCCTGCCTGATCTGTTGACCAACAAAATTAGACAAACCCCATATACCTGCTTCAGTAGCTGCTAAACCTACAACACCCGCTACAGTAGTAGAAGGCTCTGGTGCTAATATACCAGCCATAGATACTCTACGAGCACCGTTAATCCATTTTAAATACTTTTGGCTTTTGTGCAGCTGCCTTGATAAACCTATACCTAAACCTAGTTCCCCAGCTACACCTAGAGCAGTGCCTGTTATATAACTTCCTTCCTCTACCTCACCTTGAACTTGTGCATAAGCGTCAATTACTTCTTGAGGTACTTCGGGTGTAGTGTTTGATGATATAGTATAATCGGGAATCTCAGGCTCAGGGGAAGCTACTTCTCTTACTGGTAGACTAGGAAGACCGTATAATTTTCTCCGTTCCTCCTTATACTTACGGTATTCTTCTTCCGTCATCTAAGTAAACTAAGTTGTGCTTCTTCAAAACCGTTAGCACCATCTAATACTTTTTCTACAATATCATCCTCACTTAGAGGTGCTAGACCAAAAGATTGGTACTCATCTCTTATTTTAAGTTCCTCTTCAGTTAAAAAGCCAGCGTCTCCTATTTCAAATACACCATCCTTTTCAACATAACCAATATCTTTATACATAACAGGTAACCACTTATCCATTACCTTAGCTAACTCAGCGTGGCTACCAAATAATTTTACATCAAGGTAAGTCATGTCTGCTTGGTCCATCATTTCAACAGCTTCTTTAGGATTCCACCTATCCATTCCGTAACGGTATAATGAAAGCCTTAACTGATTTCTAGTAGCAAAGCCACCCTCCATCATTTTCTTTCTATCTTCATTTATTAATTGTGAAGATATAACAGCGGGTTGCATGACCACCCTTCTACCTATTTTCCTGCTAACCATTTCGGGTGGTTTTAAAGATTTAAACTCAACAAACTCAGCTTCTCTTCTTTTTTGTGTTTTTCTTAATGTAAGTTCTGTTGGGACCTCTACATCTACTTTACGCTCTGCTGTGTTCTCTTTGAAGTCTATCATAGCTTTTGTTATTCCTTGATAACGCTCTGCATGATATGCAACAATCTCATCTAGTTTTTCTCTTAACTTTCTTTCTCTAACCTCCGGCTCTAATTCTAGTATTTCAGGTTTAGCTGCTTCAGTTTTGAGTAAAGTTTCGATGTCGCTTTGGAGAGCCTTTGAATATATTTCAGATTCTGATTTTAATTCTTGTTTAGCTTCGGTAGTCTTGATCTCAAAATCCTCTATGATTTTATTATTAACTTGGGTTAATCTTTCTTCAAAAATATCGCTAGAAGTTTTCCATACATTTGTATCGAACACATAATTAGAACGAGTTAAATCAGCGTATTCCTTCTTTAGATCATTCCATACCTCAAAGTTTGTAGGATGTTCTCTTTGGAATTGTAGTAAACTTAATCTAGGGTTTTCTTTTAATTTAGCTTTTAAACCACTAACAGGGTTTTCAATTATGTCCTTTTTCGTTTCATCGTCTAAAACAACTGGAGCACCCGGAGTTTTTATAGCATTGATAAGGCCCTCGTTTATATCATCCAGACCATCGTACAAATGATCGTAAGATTCTTCACCGCCTTCTTTAGCTAATTTTTTTAGTATAGGTATAAACTTTTGAAGAGGTAAACCAGGAACATCAGGATTAAATAACTCATCAATAGCTTGTTGTTTTCTTTCTTCTGTAAGTACCTCACCATTCCCTAAACCGCTGAATGAAAAAGCTTCCATTAGTTCAGCTCTCAAAACAGGATTAGCATCTAATTGCTCTTTAGTTTTAACTAAGTATAAAGCTTTCTGAGCCTCCGTTACTTTATTAACATAGATACCTACCTTCTTCTTTTCTTTTTTATCGGCATACTTTTCAATAGCGTTATTTATTTTAGTTTCTATTGGGTTAAGTATATCTTTAGCTGTAGGTGTGGTGAATATAAAGGAATCGTTTAACTCTGTGGTTTTAAGGACGGACAACATACGAGAAGCATCTGTATATCTTTGAGCTGCATAAAGTCCTTCTAGCTCGTTAGCAAAGTTATTTACTAAAAATTTACTGCGTTCTGGTTTAGTTAAATGAGGTAAGTCTTCTGATAATCTTTCGTCGAATACCGCCACTCCATCCTTTATACCATTAACATCTATAATATATTTACCAGAAACTTCATCAAAACGATTTAACCTAGGCTTTAAATATTTACCTATATCATCACTGATAGTTCCAGCTACAAAAGTATCTTTAGCTTTTTCGTACTTAGCTGCTAGTTCATTTTTATACGGAGAGGTAACAACACTCCACATAGCTTTACCTGCTGTACTGTTAGCAACTTCTTCACCTACTTCAGCTACGAACGCACTCCATTCATCGGACAGCGTTTGATCTGCAGCTTGAAACAAATCATTTCTAGTTCTGTATTTTTCAGGATTAATTAAGTCCTGTGCTTTAGCTTCTAAATTAGGAAGCATCGTGTTATTGATGTGTCGTTTAAGTAACGCATCTCTAAATGCTCTGTCTCTGTTGGTAGTAGCTAACAAACTAAATCCGTCTACATCTTTCTGCTTCTTCAGTTCAGCTATAACATTCTGTTCTTCTACAAGTTTAGATTCCTCAATACCGATCTGTTCTTGTTGTTTCTGTAAAGCACCGTACTGCTGTAGCACTGGGTTTATCTGACTAAGAGCACCTGCTAACTGCTGTAACTTATTAGTCCCAGCCTTCTGCACCTGAATGCCGTACTGACCTGCTCGTTGAATGGTAGGCTGAATACCAGGAGCAACATCCCCTAGTCCTTGTACTTGTACTCGTTCCTTAGCCATTAGCTTTGCATTCTTTTAATTTCCAATCCTGTACGATAACCACTAAGACCTCCTTGAAGAGCACCTAATCCAGCAGTAAGAATGTTTGGTCTATCTATTGGTTGTGACAATCCGATCTGACGCTGTTGTGTAGCAAACCCTGCTTGTTCAAGTCCTAAGCCTGTACCTAATGCTCCTAGCTCTTGTTGTCTAGCTAACGCACTACGATAACCAGCTTCTTGCCTCATATAGTCATCCATCAACGCTTGAACAGATGCACCCGCTACACCAGCTTCTCCAGCAGATACTCTAGCTCTAGCAAGTGCTGCTTGTGATTTACGACTTACTTGTTCAAGTTCCCGTCCGACTGCCTCTTGCTCCTGTGCTTGACGCATACGAAGAGAGGTCTGTTCTTGTAGGAAACGCTGACGCTCCGCAGCTTGTGCTTGTGCTTGGTATCTTGCTTGTTGTCTAGCTTGCTGACGCTGCCCTGCATACGATACAAGAGGAGAAGCTACACCTAAAGCAGTAGTGGCTCCCATTATACCTAAACCTGTACTACTTAATCCAGTAGCAGCTGTAGCAGCAGCCACAGAACCAGTTCCGGTATAACCTAACATTGCTGCACCTATTGCTGGAAAACACATAACAATTACTTCCTCTCTAATATAAATGACAGATAGTTTTCGTACTGACAATCGTTAAACTCAGCCCCTAACCACTCCAACCATCTAATGCTCAGGGTGTTACTACGCATAACAAAGTTAGTTAAGTAATCAAATCCTACTAGTAGTTCCTGCATACGCTCCTTAGAGTTCTGTAAAAAGAACTTCTTAATCTTTGGTAATCTTCTAGTACCTAATAACCAAGCACTTCCGATATTAGTACCGTTGATAGGACACACTCCAAACGAGCAGTATAGATTGTTCAAATCATCTCGTACACTGTAGCACTTGCTAGATGTACCGTACGACATATACACAGCATCTCTAGGGTGGTGCATCAATCCAAGAATCTCTAACATGTCTTCCTCCCGCAGGTCCTCATACAGATCAGCTGCATCCATATCCCCCTGTGCTTCATCTATTCTAAGCTCCATATCTTCTGCTTCTCGGTATCATCATGGATTCAAACTCTGCAGCTAACAACTTAACAGGCAAGGCAGAACTACTCTTCACTTCGATTGTTACATCGTTTGGCTGTGCCTGCACGGGGAACCTGAAGTGTCCGTCTTGTGGTGTGAAACTGTTAAGTGTTAAGTCAGCACCTAGTATATCAGGATTAAATGCGTAGCTATATGTATCTCTAAACTTAGGAGTTACCTCCACAATAAAGTGTCCAGTCTCTGCGTAGTTCAAGCTACCGCTACGAATCGTTTGGAATGTGTAATCAGATGCACTACGACCCCCTCTTTCTGTTGGTTGCTTCAGTGTTTGATCGGAGAACTTGTACAACATATTGTACGGGATACCCGCAAAGAATGGAACAGATGTTATATCGCCACTGACTGTACCTTCGGTAACTGATGTCCTAGTAAATGCATACTTGTGTCCAGCTTTACTAAATATCTCAACATCTACTGGATCGTAAGGAAACCCGCTGATCGTAGTAATACCACCACTAAAGCTAGTAGTCAAAGCACTACCGTCTATCCTGCTGTCTAAACAGATAGTATAAGTAAGTCCAGTGTCCTGTAGATCATTCTCTAGTGGTAGTACTTCTAAGTAGGTGGATGTAGTATCGTTCGTTACCAAGTGTAAGTTAGACTCGATGAAGTCCAATCCGATAACATCTCTACTAAGTGTGAACTTCTGCCAGGCTGATTGTATCTTCTCTTTACCTTGCCAGAAATACTTATACACAAATATCTCTTTTCTGTTCTGATTGTTAACCAGTGCTAATACATTCTCAACAGCAGTACCCGCCATAGCGATAACATCAGATTGTATGTAAGTAGGTACTTGAGCTGTTACTTCCGCTGCATCAAAGATATTAGTGTCGTTGTCTACATAGTACTCAGTAACTCCTGCATATCCGTTCCGTTTGAATGGGAAGTATACATAGTTATTCAGTACGATTGGACGAATCTCTGGTGTGGAGTTGTATTCAGTAGCTGGTGTTATGCTTACCGTCTTAGGTGTTAACAAGTCAGTGCCTCTAAGTACGAACTGTGTATTCTCAGAGAACAACAATAACTTCTCTTGGAATGGTACAGCGTGTTTAAGTATTGCTACTCTTGTGTGACTGACTCCTACATCTATCCTAGAACTGTCTAGCAGCTGTAGTACAGTAGCCCTCCAAAAGTTAAAGAACTCATCCGCTTCACTGAATACAACACTGTCGTCAGTCAGTATACCCAGACGATTCTTAAAGAAGAACATATCGTTTATCTTACTACCTACAAATGTAGGAGCTGGATTCGTGTCGTCGTCTCCTACCAAACGGTCTGACCAATCAGTAACATCTAATGTCCAGTTGGTAAAAGTGGCATCCGGTACTAGCTGTAGAGGCATAGTGGTAGCATTCAGCTCAGTCTTTACACCGTATCCTATATCTTCTACCCAAGTACCTTCTCCAAATGCTTCTTCATCGTGTACCTCAAACTTTACATAGTAATCATCTTGTACAAGCTCTGTATCACCACGCACTTTAACTCGGAATCCGTGGTATGATTTAGATGGTAAGTCTGTAATGTTACCTACTTCTTTGTAAACTAAACCTAGTCCTTGGTCAGCTAATCCATCCTTAGTTCCAATCTGAAAATCAGATGTACCTGTAATCTTGATGCAAGCATTCTGTACTTCAACTGTTTGAGACACGCCAGTAGTTGCTATTGTAGCGGTAGCTGTGGCTGATCCACTGCTGAATGTAACAGTGGGTGCTGATGTATATTTTCTACCTCCGTGGGTAACAACAATTTCAGTGACAACACCTCCTGACAACAAAGCATATCCTTCAGCATTATCAGTACCTGTAGCAGGATTACTAAATGTAACATCAGGTGGTGTGGTGTATCCGCTTCCTCCGTTTGTTATTGTAACAGAAGTTACTTGACCACCTGTTCCTAAAGTCTGTGCGATCTGCCCAGCTATGTATTCAGTATCCGCATCTCTACCTGTACCATCTGAATTACCTGTGGAATCAGCAGTGGAGTTCTGTCCGTCTCCACTCTCATAAATAAATTTCTGACCATCTATTTCTACACTGTATTCTTTACTGTAGTCTCCCAACTTAACAAACACTAAAGCTTCGTAAGGAAGTGTGGAACTAAGAGAAGCACCCAATGATACCGTCTGTTCTTTGTTAGCTATGAATGTATAGTCTGCAACTGTCAGAGCTTTAACATCAGTACGAGGAGTGGTAACATTATTTAGGTAGGTCTGAGCACTAGCTGATACAGCTAAACTAACAGGACTTCCTGTAGCTAAGTTGAATAACGATACCTGATTATTATCTATAACAGCAGCAAACTGATTATCGTCGTCTCTATCTATAAAGTGTACAAATGCATCGTTGCTTACTTTACTTGTGAACAGTTTGCTTGTGTGTCTTGTATTAGGACGCTTTACCAATCCTTCAACAACAGTAGCCCAAGCATTGATTTGTTCGTCACATTGTCCTGGATAACGAAGATTGTCAGGCTGCTGCGATACGCCCTGTGCTAGGTTAGGTACACTGTTTACTAACAGAGGCATCGCTTATCTATCTAATACTCTTAGTACGCTGTAGTGGTCAAAGATAGTTCTGTCTGCATTCTCAGAGTCACTATCGATAGCACGGGCTTTCGCTTCTATCTCATCTCTCAAAGCAAACCCTTCAATCTCTCTACTGCCTAAGAATCTGTTAGCAAAGATACGAGCTGCTTTGACTGTGATGTAGTGTCTGAACTGCTCAGGCATATCTGTGAATGCTAACTCAAAAGTAATCGAGGCTTTAACCTCTTTGGTCCATACATCCGTGTGATTCTTTCTATCGTATAGAGTAAGTCCACGCTGTACTGGATCACTGTCTGTATAAAGTTGTGGGTCTAAGTCTACCTTCAGCGTGTTACTAGGTAATGTAATCTTAGATGTGGAAGAGTCAGGAGTAAGGGTGTATTCGTGTTCTGTATTAAAGTGCCAACCCTCTGACTGTATGGCTTTACTGGTTTCGTCCAGCACTGCTTCCGCTTGTACGACTGTTACCGGAACTGCTGTCCCTCCTAATGTATTTACTGGTGCTTCTCCAATAACGGAGATGATAGTGTTTACTGCATTTAGTTTAGTCGTAAGTGCCATAGCTCTATAAAAAAGTAATCCCGATGGAGGGAGCGGAACGAATCACAGACCTCCCAACACCGAGAGAAAACAGGGTTATGCGATCAATTCGATAGCACACTCAGGACGGAGAACTCCGTGACCCATAGCATACTTCGCAACAAAAAGCGTACCTTGACGCTCGATCTGATACTCAGATTCGGTAGCAAGATCAAGCAGTTTAACAGTTCCTACAGCAGCAGAATGAGAAACAATACCTTTAGTGGTGGTGAAGTTTCCGTTGTATCCTACTCCGTTTCCGCCAAACACATCGTTGTTAGACTCACCGTCGCCAGTAGAAGTACCGCTGAGGTCAGTTGATGGGATGTGGTTTGACTTGAAGATGCTGATACCAGCGATCTGTGGAATGTTACCAGCAGCAAGACTTCCGGCTCCTCCAATATCTTTATTGATAGCAGAAGTAAGAGAGAAGCTGTTGGAATCGTCAGCACCAGTGATAAGCTTGTAGTACTCTTGAGGACGCAATACACAGAAACGACCGTCACTAGGAACATCGTGTTCGTCCATGCGTTGAGCAGCACTAAACAAAGCAGCTACCAACTCAGCACCAGTAGGATCACCAGCGTCAGAATTAGCATCTCCGAAGTTAACGAAGGTGTTAGCACTGATATCGAGGATGCTTCCGCCTTTACCAACTTGAGTTAAGTTAGCTCCGGTACGAGCAGCAGCAATGAACACTTTAGCAAGAGCGGTGTCGAAACGAACAGCAAGTGCTTTACCCAACTCGTTAGCGTATACTGAACGAATGTCGTAGTGATTCTTTACATCGTCGATGTTAGCCAAGAAAGTGGAAGCAACAAGCATCTTATCGATGGTGA
>Ga0208899_1001276_pt1 | contig 17796 bp, 12 predicted proteins | sample VirMetDEL_Nov_24_FD_184518 | JGI IMG/M metagenome (GOLD analysis project Ga0208899, IMG submission 184518) | Aqueous microbial communities from the Delaware River and Bay under freshwater to marine salinity gradient to study organic matter... | ecosystem: Environmental > Aquatic > Marine >... | reverse complement strand
CCAATTAAGGGGCTATACTGATAAATGTTTTGATGATCAAGAAATCCAAGAAATGAAGCAAATACATACTGAATTTGCTAAAATGGGGATCATTGAAACACCTAGTGATATGTTTTATGACGATGTGATCATGTTAAATGATGGTTCAAAATTCAGACATCCTTTGTCATATTCTGAAGAATATTATAATGAGTTAAATAAAACAAATCCTGATGATAAAAATGAAGATGATAAAAATGAAGATGATAAAAATGAATGAATTTTTTTTTGTATAAATATTTTCTATCTATAAATTATAGATAAAAAAATATGGTGATGAGTAAAGATCAAAGAATCGAACTGTTAAAGCTAGCAAGGGCTGCAAAAGCAAAAAAAGCTGCTGAAAAAAAAAATGAAAAAGATGTTGAAGAAGATATTGAAGCAACAATTGAAACACCAGTTGAAGCACCAGTTGAAACACCGATAAAAAAACCAGTAAAAAAACCAAGAGCACCAAGAAAAACTTTAAATTTAGAATTAAATGATGAACCAGAAATTAAAGATGATCCAGAAATTGTTGAATTATTTGAAACAAAAAAGATAAAGAAACCTAAAAAAAGAATAGTTCGCAAAATAATTAGAGAAGAATTTAATTCGGATGATACTGAGGAGGAGATCGAAGAGGTCATATACAAGGCACCAAAAAAACCTATTAAACAAAAAAAAAGTGAAACCACGCAACCTTTTAAAGAACAAAATGAAATTGATGATGTACCTACAAAAACTTCAAATATATTTACAAGTTTTTTTAACTATTAAAAAAAATGTAGGAATTATTATGTAGGCAATAATTAGATATGATTGATAAATATAAACTTTTAGATAAATGCGAATGTTTAACATTACTTACTACAAAAGCATATACCTATTGGAGTTTGATTAAATTTTTACTGAATTTACCATTAGTTTTTACAAGTAGTGCTATGTGTATTATTAATAGTATCAGTACTGATAGTGAAAAAATGAAAATTCCTAATATAGTAGTGAATGCTTGTTCAGTTTTGCTGATGAGCTCGTTAGCCTCAATAAAGCCTGCTGAAAAATTTGAACAATTTAAAAAATTATCACAACAATTTTTAACATTATCACACGATTTAGAAACATTAGATGACGATGATGAAGATTATAAAAATAAATTAAATATTTTGAGTTTAAAATATGACCAACTTATTTTAGATTGTAATTATGAGGACATTCCTATTAAATATAAAAATTATGTTTCAAAATTATTCACCGATCATAATAGACATATACCTATTCAATTAAATGGTACAATTGGTATGATTAAAAAAAGAAATAGTGGTGAATTATCATTACATAATTTAAATGTATAGTTATATTAGAAATGCATAAAAGAAAAAAACAAAGAAATATGGGTTTCAAATTTAATAATTGTGTAAAAAAGAAAAAATAATTTGTTTTTATTTATTAGATGACTTATACTTATATTCAATTATTAAAATCTAAAGTAGATGGTAAAAAATATACTGCTATTTTTTACGATGAAAAACGAAGCAAAATAAAGACTACTCATTTTGGTTCTGCTGGGATGAGTGATTTCACAAAACATAAAGACGAGGAAAGAAAAGAAAGATATATAGCCCGTCATTCTGCTAATGAAAATTGGAGTGATTATATGACAGCAGGCTCTTTGAGCCGTTGGTTGCTCTGGAACAAGCCTACTTTATCGGCTTCTTATAATGATTATATTAAAAAGTTTAATTTAAAGAAATATTAATTATGTAAATGTTATTACTATATCCTGTTTTTTAATTATAATTTTAGTATCAGTATCTTTAACAATTTTTATATTATTCTTTTTTTTCATTTTAATATTATATTATATTTTAATTTACAACATTTACATTTAAAAATGTATAAATAATACCTCTTACAAAATTTACAAAAGTAATAATCCATATATAAATATTCAAAGAAAAAAAAATGATTATTTTAAACATATAAAGTATATAAAGAATTATCTATATATATAATAGAAGATATGGTAGATACTACATTAATTGTTGAAATTCAAGAGTCTATTGATTTTATGAAATTAAAAAAAGAAGAAGAGGAAAAAGAAAAAAAACGGATATATATGCGTGAATATATGAAAAAACGGAGAGAAGACCCTGAATTTGCTGAAAAAGTTCGAAAAACAAATAGAGAGTCGAAAAAAAAAAGAATGCAAAATCCAGAAATGGTTCAAAGGAACAGGGAACAACAAAATGAAAGATACAGAAAGATGAGAGATGCTTACAAAAATTCTTGTAAGTAAAAAAAAATAATCATTTTTTTTATATTTATAAAGGATATAAAGATAATAATTTATCTTATATTAATAATAGAAAGAGAATATATAGGATGTTTAAAAAAGTGATATTATGCGAAACTGGGGGGGCTAATGTTAGATATATTGAAGATATTGGTAAATATCGGGATATTTTGAATAACTATAAATATCCTGTAGAATTAGTCGGTGGAGAATATCAAGTTAAACCATATTTTGATATTGACTTAGAACTTGATAAAAATGAAGAATATGATGAAGAATTTCGCATTTTAGATTTTAAACAATCACTTCAAATTTTGTTTAATCTAACCTCTGATAAAGATATTTATTATGTTTCAAGAACATATGTAAAAGATGATAATAAAATTAAATACTCATATCATTTTACCATAGATAAAATTAGAATTAGTTGGTATAACTTGAAACAAATGCTAGAACAAACTGAAATAGAAATTGAAGGTTTGGATAAAAGTGTTTATTCATCTAATCGTGGTATTTATCCTATTTACAGTAATAAAAAAATACCCAAAAAAGGACAAAAAGAACAACAATTTCCATCATTCCTTCCTATGTCTGAAGATATTGATATTACTAAATTCTTAATTTCGTATATTGAAGATGACTTTGAAGATTATGATTTAAAATTTCCAAAAATGGAACACAAAAAGGTTCAAGACAATAGTTTAAAAAAATTATTTGATTACAAAAATGACTCTCAATTATCATTAGTTTCTAAATTAGTTCTAGAATGTCTATCTTATTCTCGTGCTGATAATTATGAAGATTGGATTAAATTAGGTTGGTGTTTACACAATATTGATAATAGATTACTTGATTTATGGATTGAGTTCTCAAAAATTAGTGATAAGTTTGAAGAGGGAAAATGCGAAGAAATTTGGGGTAAATCCCAAAAAAAAAATTTAACTATTGGTTCTTTGAAATTTTGGTCTAAATCAGATAATAAAGACAAATATGAAGAAATTATGTTTCAACAAATTGAACGAATTATTGATAAATCTATCAGGAGTGATGGTGCTCATTGTGATGTTGCCGAAGTTATATCTCAATATATGAGAGATAAAATTGTTTATGATACTAAAGTAAAATCTTGGTATACAGTAAATGATAAAACTAATATTTGGGTACAAGATAAAGAAGGGGTAAAAGTACGATTGATTTTGAGTACTTATGGTTGTAATTTGTATATTAAAAGGGCGCATTATTGGAATAATCTAGAAATGGATATTGAAAATGAAGAACAAAAACAAGTAAATGCTGAAAAATCAAAAAAATCTTTAAAAATTGCTTCTCAATTAAAAAATGCTGGTTTTAAAGATTCTATTATGAAAGAATTAAAATCTTGGTGTGTTCAAGATAATTTTATTGAAGAATATTTAGATTGTAATATTAATTTATTTGCTTTCAAAAATGGAGTTTATGATTTAGAAAATAATATATTTAGACAAATTGAACCAATAGATTATATATCTACTACAACAGATTATAATTATAACCCAGATATTGATAAATTATATATTGATAAAGTTATTGATTTTTTGAAAAGTACTCAAAAAAATGATGAAATGTATGCATATCTTTTAGATGTTTTATCATCTATGATTTATGGTAAAAATTATCATCAAGAATTTTATATATTTAATGGAAAAGGTGCTAATGGTAAATCTGTTCTTATGTCATTATTACTTTTAACTTTTGGTAAATATGGTAATAAAATTAATGCAACCACTTTTACAAAACCATCTAAAGGTGCTAATGAAACTAGTGAAATGCATTCTTGCAAAAGTAGCCGTTTAATTTTAGTTGAAGAACCAGAAGAAACTGATACTTTAATTACTAGTAGATTAAAAGAATTTTCAGGCGATGGTAAAATCAAAACAAGGGGTTTACACGAAAATGCTTTTGAATTTGACCCACAATTTGGTTTAATATTTTTCTGTAATCAAATACCAAGTTTAAGTAAAGTTGATAATGCTATAGGCAGAAGATTAAGATTACTTGATTTTCCGTTTAAGTTTTGCGATAATCCCATAATGAAAAATGAAAAATTAATAGATAGAAATTTAAACATATTATTTAAAGATAATATTGAATATAGACAAGCATTTGCTTATATTTTACTTGATAATTGGAAAAATAAAAATTTAAATAAAAATAAAATGAATACTCCAATTGAAGTTATGCAAGTAACAAATGAATATATGGAAGATTGTAATGAAGTTAAAAAATTTATTAAGGATTTTTATGAAATTACCGATGATAATAATGATAAAATTACATCAAGAGATTTATATACTTGGTTTAAATATAGAACAGGACTAAAAATGGACGAAAAATCATTTGCTTATAATATGGCAGAATTAGGAATTACTAAAAAAAAGACGAAAACAAATAATATATATATTGGTATAAAAGAAAAATCTGATGATAATGAATAAAATACTAAAAAAGTCGGGGGTGGAGGGTGGAAGGTGGAAGGTGGAGGGTGGAAGGTGGAGGGTGTGGAGGGTAAACCCCAACTTTTTCTAGGGAAGGGGTCCTATATAAAAAAAAACCCATTTCACCCTCCATCCCTCCACCTTTTAAGATTTAATACCAATTTTTTCATATTTTTGGTTTAAATTAGGGTGGAGGGTACTTTATTTCACCCTCCACCCACCCTCCACCCCCTCCACCTTTTTTTTACTACTAATATGTTTATAATGTTAATATATATAAAGTATATAAAAAAATGATACATTATTATAGATAATAATAAAGATATAATATAATGGTGTATACTGCCTTTGATTCAGTTAATAATTGTATAGTTGATATTGATAATATCCCTTATAAATCTAATGATATTTTTAGTTATAAAAAGAGAAGAAAAGAAGGAAGGTATAAATGTTTAACTTGTGGGTCGGTTATTAGTGAAATTGATAGTTATGAAAATATTTCAAAATTAGGAACTGAATATCATGTAAATCGTCATTTTAGATGTAATAATAAAAATTGTATGAAAGATTTTAAAGACAAAAAAAGGCATATTATAAGTAAAAAAAACCAATCTATTGCAGATGTTAAAAAGATTCATAAAAGTTTTGTAGATAATTGGTTAAAACACTTCGATAAAGATATTATTTATATCAATGAAGGTATTAAAATACCTGAAAGTAAAACAGTAGTAATATTTTCACATTCATTAATAACTTTTGAAATTGTCAAAAAATTAATTAAAGATAATTTTGGATATAAAATAATAATTATTTTTGATGAAGATACTAAAGTCAGAAGTATTAACGATGAACCAACTTATATTGATAATAATAATAATCAATTTAGATATTCAATAAATTTACCAAAAAAAAATGATATCAAATATTGTTTAGACCATAATTTTCAAGTATATTTAGATACTCGTTCAGATAAATTATTAGAATTAAAAGATAATGAAAAATTGGACGACTATTTTTTATGTAGACTTGTAGATGTGAATGATTTTACTTATCATACTGGCATTTATAAAAGACAAATAAAAAGTATATTACGAAATGATTATACTTGGTTATATTTATTTGAAAAAGCATATGATGATTATCAAAAACAAAAAGAAAATGAAATTAAAGCAAAAATTATTGAAAATGAACGAAAATTATGGAGAGATAGAAAAAGATTTAATATGTATCAATCAAAATTCTCTAAAAAATAGTTAAAAAATATATTCGGCAAAGATGTATAATGATATTAAATTAGGAAAATATAAAATTCTTTATAAAGATTAAAAAAAAGTACATATTCATAAAATTTTAAAAAAAATAAAATATATTTTAAAAATTAAAAAAAAATTAAGAAATGTACTATTTTTTAATATACTTCATTCAAAATTCTCTAAAAAATAGTTAAAAAATATATTCGGTTCTCTTTTAAAAGTTATTACATAATATCTACCTCTCCATTTTTTAATACTACAAGTTGTTAATGAGTGTATATATAATCCTTCATTATTTAATTTTATAAGCCTACTGGGAGTTAAAGACCCCCAGCAATAATCATTACATAAAAATATAATTTTTTTTACTTTTGTTTTAGCAAAAAACATCAATATATCAAAAAAAGCATTTTTACGACCATTATCAGTTTCTAATCTAAAAGGTGGATTAGTTATAATTGTATCAATATTATCGTAATTAATATCCCTGAAATCAATTCCTTCTTCTATCTCCCCATAAGTCTTGATCACATGTTCAGGTAATTGGTCGTAGATACTTCCCTCGCCACGGAACGGCTCACAAACAGATTCTTCTTCTTTCCAATCAATATTATCAATAATCTTTTTTGCTAAACTTTTTGGGGTCTGATGCAGGTAATAAGTATCGTCTTTCATTTATAAGAATATTATATTTTATTTTTACAATTCTAAATATTTTAATACATTATTCAATTTCTCTTCTAATTCATTGATTCTATTTTCTTGTTTTTTTATAATCCTATGTAACTCTTGGGTCGCCGACACATGGACAGCATTGATATATTCCTTGGCTAATGTGGCAAAGTCTTCTTTCAAACTCCCATACAGGAATAATTTTTCATATTTCAATTCTTGATTAACTTTAAATGTATTCTCATCAATAACTTCGGTAATCTCTACCAATATCTCATTATCAATATCATCAAATAGTTTTATTTTTAATCCTACGCTTAATATTAGCGTATATGTATCTGGCCTTATATTATCAATAGTTATGATATCATTATTTATATTTACAAAACATAAAGCATTAGGTATGTATTCAGCTTGATACCTCACTGCTTCTGGAAGAACCTCCGCTACCTCTTGAGCTATGTAGCCATAAGTTTTATTAGGCGTAACATTTTTGGTTTCATCTATATACCTATATTTTGATGGTCGTAGTAGTAGTATTTTTTTCAAGCATTCATCATCTTTAAGTTCCTCAATATCTTTTTTAATATCTCTATCACTTGAATTAATAAAATATGATGTAGCCCAAACCACGCCACTATGTTTAGTGCAAACATTCCAAGACATAGTATAATAACTACCTGTACTACCATATCCGTAATAATATGCTCCTAAACTACCACTTCCAAATGTTCCAAAAAATTGAGTAAACGAATCACATGGGATTCTCATTCGTTGATAATATGTATCCAGAGGCTCATATGTAGTTGAATTGTTATTAACATTACTGACCCCCACAACAAAGTCTGACTTACCCCAAGAACTTCTACCAATTGCTTGTAACGCAACATTACTCTTATAACCAAAACTTCCATTGAAAGGCGTAGCCAATTTAATTATAGCTTTATTAGGTTCGCTTGCATTTATTCTCATTATAGCATCGGTAGATGAGCTATTCATATTTAAATTAGCTGCGCTGATCCCTGTTTCAGACAATATACTATTTGCTCTAATTGTTCCCCCTACATCTAATGGGAATAAACAATCAGTTTTATTAATACCTACACTTCCATTGCCACTAATATTTTTAATATATATAGTATTATCGGGAGCATCTACATCATAACCGATACTTGGATGTATTGGAAAATATGCTCTATTTTCTTGCGTTGTAAGTCTAGTATCTAATGCCGTAATATCAGCACTATTATCATTAACTAAATTATTTAAACTTACACCATTCGTATAATAATTTCCAGTTGTATTAACATTACCATTAACATCTAACATATATAGCGGATTAGTATTTTGTATTCCAACATATCTATTTGACCTGTTAAATGTCATAGCAGGAGGAGTGTCAATAATATTATCAGCATTTTCGTCGGCTGATATATTTAATCTATTAAAAGAACTATCATAATAAATAATCATACCATTATTTAATTCACCTGATGCATTATTATCAGCAAAAACGATTTTGCTACTAACACCCTGAAAATTGGCTCCTATTAAGTTAATAGTAGGTGTTTCTGATGATGATGTGCCTGTACCCACATTTAATATTTCATTACCATTAACAAAATGGTCTTTATTTTCTTCGGTAGTTAATCTTGTATCTAATGCAGTAATATCACTTGTATTTGTTGATATATTAGTAGTATTTGTATTAACTGTTGCTGTTAAAGCTGCTATTTGAGATAATGCAGCAGTAACATTTGAAAGATTATTTGCTATTCCAGAAGCATTGTCAGCAACATTTGCATTAGTAGTATTTAATTCACTTTGTAAAGCATAATCGGTAATACTAATAGCATCTTTAATATCTTGTGCTGAACCGATGTAAGTATTATCTTGGAAAATTATTCCATAAACCTCAATATCGTTAGTATACTTATTATAATATGTGCTATAAACTGCTTCTTCGGTATCTAAACTACTTCCATAAGTTCTTCTTAAAGTTGTTTGTGATGATTCTGCTATTCTTGTAGGAATAGCACTATTAAATAGTCCAATAGTCCCTTTAACATCAAAATCGTTGACAGTTAATTTTTTAATTAAAGCGTTATCAAAAACAGCACTATGTCCTGAAAAGTTAGTATAAAGATTACCCCCGTCCCATACATTTTCAATAGTTCCTCCACCGAGAATATATGTATTCCCGTTAAATTCAATAGTCTTTTCAAAATCAATTCTGTCTTGAATATTCATTTGAAAAGCTCTCATACTTCCAAGTTTCAAGTCTATTAATCCAACATTAGGGGTCAAGGGGTCTTCGCCAATAGTTAATAAATCATGACTTTCAGTTTCAACACCGTTATATTGGTCATATCTTTTCTTTTTAAAATCCATTGTAACATTTATAAAATTATTGTCATTTTTGAATTCTCCTAAATGGGCGTCATAAAATAATATGTTATTAGTCGTTCCTGTCGGTACACCACCAGCATTAGCAATAGCATCAGCTAAATTAGGTATATCATTATAATCAATAGCTTGGCTTACTTGTAAAATATTTACATCTGCTGATACAGTTTCAGGATTAAAATCTAAATAATCACCAAAAGCAGATTGTAATAAATTAATTACTTTTGTATCACTATAAACAGCGCCATCAGTAACTTTTAAATTACCATTTTCATCATACATTAAAGAAATATTAGGGTCAAGTGTAATTATAGCATCTCGTAATTCAGTTTTGCTTTTAAATCTAAATGTAGGATCATCAGTAAATATAATCTCTTTTACTTGTATTGCATTTTCAAAAATTACATAATCAATACTGGATACGGACGGAGCCCCTGTTATATCAGTTGTAATATCACTTCGTCTGTTAAATGTTCCCGACAATGTATTTCCAAAAAAATCTAATAAATAATCAATAGGGGGTTCAGTAGCAGTTCGGCTTAAAATAGTATCATTAATATAGCATATATTTTCATCAATATAAAATATATTTTGTGTCGTAGTGCCATTAAATTTTTTAATACTAAAACCAGTATCATCATATTCTAATGTTAAATTTAAATCTTTATTTTCATCAACGGTAAAAGTTCCACCGCCAGTATTAGTACCATTATATAAACTAACTGTTCCGCCTTTTGTCGTATAATTAATATCATTTTGTTTATCACCTATGTATAATAATATTTGTTCCCGTGTCGTCTGGTAAGGTAATACTTCATAACTATCTAAATATAAATTTTTATTATTAATATCAATCCTATTAGTCTCTTGATTCATTTGGATAAACTCATTATTAGCGATTTGAAAACTTGCTCCTTTAAATGTAGGCTGATTAAAATATGTAATTACTAAACCAGTAGCATTACCTGTATTCGTCGTTTCATCAAAAGCTTGGTAATCTGTCATTAATCCTAATGTAGCTGTCCCAGTCGTATTTCTTGATAAAGCCCATAAATAACTATCACTATTTCCTTCTACTGCTAAACTACTGCCTTTTAAAGTATTATCAGTAAAATCAGCTTTAATATGAGTTTTGTAATATGGATTTAAATTACCAATACCTACATTTCCTAAATTATAATATATTTTGTTATCATTTTGCGTCCATACACTACTACCTCCACTACCAGCATTTTCAATAGCACTTTCTAAACCTGGGATAATAGTATAATCAGTATTCTCTAATAAGAGAGTTATATCTACTTGTAATTTATTAGTTGATTGTATATAACTTAAATAATCACCAGCGTATGTCGGCAAATCTGCTTGTATAATATCACTAACATCTTGATTAAAATCGGTATTTAATTTATATAAGTTTAATTTACTTTGTAAATCTGTAATGTCTTCGGCAAAATGAGTATGTAAAGCATCAGCTTTTCCACTTAAATCAGTAACTAATGCTTTCTCATTTAATCTTGCTTGTAAATCCACAATATCGCTAATAACATGACCGTGTGATGATAAAGCCTTTCCATCCAAAGCTGACTGTAATCCAAAAACATTAGCGATTGTATGGTTATGGTCTAAACCTGCTTTCGCATCTAATGCGTCTTGTAAGCCATTAATATCACCTACACCAAAACTTAAATTAGGCAAATTATCTAAACTATTATAATCACCATCAAAAAGCGTGGGTGGATTAATTAAATCACTATAATTTCCACTAAACAGCGTGGGTGGATTAATTAAATCACTATAATTTCCGCTAAACAGAGTGGGTAAATTGTCTAAACTATTATAATCATTATCAAAAAGCGTAGGTAAATTGTCTAAACTATTATAATCCCCATCAAAAAGCGTAGGTAAATTGTTTAAACTATTATAATCCCCGTTAAAAAGCGTAGGTAAATTGTTTAAACTATTATAATCCCCGTTAAAAAGCGTAGGTAAATTGGCTAAACTATTATAATCCCCATTAAAAAGCGTAGGTAAATTGTCTAAACTATTATAATCATTATTAAAAAGGGTAGGTGGATTAATTAAATCACTATAATTCCCGCTAAACGCTTCTGTTTTTAATTGATATGCTGTTAAATCGCTATCTAAAACCACATCGCTTCTTGTATTAATATTTGCAGTTGTTGTATCATAATATAAAAAGGCATTCTCCGTAGGTGCGTTTGGTATAATTACTTCATCTAATAAAGTATAAGTCGTATCACTTATTAAACCTCTTCTTCTTCCTCCTGATATTTCTTCTCTAAATGATAAGACATTTCCACTATCATTTATTACTTCAAGATTTTTACATACTAAATTATCTTTTACATATAAATCTTCGATAGTTGTTAATCTATCAATATTTACGCTTCTAGTGGTGTCATTTAATAATTTAATATTAGCAAAATCAGCAGGATTAATATTTGTATTATTTATACCTAACATTCTAAAAGTATAAAGTGCTAAGTCATTTCCCATAGTTAATACATAATCATCGGTAAATAATATTAAAGGATAATATAAACTTGTTAATACTCCATCAACATATAAATTTAATCGTCGTGCTACATCATCGCGATTAATTACAAAATGGCATTCTTGATTTGGTATATTAATACTTGCTTCTTGTGTGAGATAAGTTATAGTATTATAAGAATATTGAGAATTAATACTTAAAAATGATACTTTTAATGGGTATGTATCTCTAACATGAGGCTGGTGTTCGATAGTAAAATATAAATATCTGCAACTAATATTTTGATTTGTATTTGCTATATTAAAAGTCGTAACACTTTGATATTGAGTAGAGCCTAAACTTGTAAAATTATTACTTAATATTTGCGTAGTTTTGTCTAATGCTTCCTGTAATGTATTTCCAATATAAATATTTATTTTAACATAAGGTTCATAAGGTTGTTGAGATATTCCAGAATAAATCCATGTTCTCGATACATCAATATTTAAATCTTTAATAGTTACATCATCGGCGAACTCTACTAAAAACGCATCATTACTCGCTTGTATCGCAGATGTATTATAAATATCATAACCTCCTGATAAACCTAATGATGTTGTAAAAATATCATATGGAGATGAATATGATATGTTTTCAGTAGCATCATTTATAATATAAATACCATTTATTAGTGTATCATCACTTGTTAATTTATGTTCTGTAAATGTTTGTCCTAATAATAAATCGTTAGTTGATGATATTTGTAATCCTGTGCTAAAACTCGTATCTAAAATAGTTCTAAAATTAACTTCATTTGCAGTATAAGTAATAACGATTAAATCTTGTTTCATATCAACAGATAAATTTTTATAACCTAAAATTGCTCGTAAAACTTGCTGATTATATAAATTAGCATAAAAAGATACACCTAAATAATCAGTATTCGGTAATGTAAAAGATATAGTACCGCTTATTTCACTTGTAAAATTATTGTAATCAGTTATGATGCTAAAATTATTAGTTGTTAATACATAATTATTATTAACCATATTTTCTTGGAATTCATTTGTAGTATTAAAAATGCTCTTGTTGAACTTTGGTATAATAAATAATACATCAAAATAGTCATCATAATTATAAGCTAAATCATTTGTTTTGTATCCTATATCTAGTAACCCCTTATTTTGTGCTAAATTAGTTTCAATACTTGGTGTTTCTCCAATATCATTTTTAGGTAATAGTAAATATAATATGCTATTATCATCATAGCCTAATACTAATCTAATATCATCAATTCTTTCAGTTTGTGTTGTTAGGTCTGTTCTTATTCCTGATATGTCGGTTTTATTCGTTGCGATTTTTTCAAATGCTGTCTCAGTATCTTGTGGAGATCTCGTACCCAATGCAGAGCTAACATAACCTAATAAACTACTATCTAACTGATAATTGATAATATTATTATTTTCATCGTAAATAGGAGTTAATTGGAACTTGCTATTTGCTCCAAAATCAGTAATATAATTTTTATATATTACATTATTTTCTAATAAATCAATATCATAAACATTCTTAGCTATATTGCCGTATATGGTGGCTGTTTCTTTGGTATCTTCGGTTGTTCCAATAGTATTTTGTATGGTAGTAATATCACCCGCATTATCGCTAATTATAGTATAATTTTTTACTTGTAAATTACCATCCACATCATATTCAAAATGATTTTCATCTAATTTAAGTTTAATTTCAATTTTAGGTAAAACTTCCCCGCTTTCTTCGGTAGTAGTGGATTCAACTATTTCTAATCCATCGGTGAAGTCATTTTTATTAGGTATGTTGAGCCTTCTCCTGTCATTATTTTTAATTATATTTTTTTTGATTAAAATATTATTAAGTTTTTGAGCTATTAATTCTCTTTCATTAATTAATGAAATAACAGTTATTTCTAAAGATCCTGTTCCACCACCTAAATTTGATTTTGGAATTGTTATAATATCATTTACATTAAATCCAGTTGTAGTAGATAAAACTTCTAATATTAAAGCTTTTAATTCATTATCAATATTTTTTATTTCTATTTTTAATTTAGCACCATTTATAATATTAACATCATAAGTACCTGATGTTATAAATCCTGTATTAGTGAGCTCGTTAATTTGTAAACCATTTAAATGAATTAAATTATTTATTAAACTACCTGATTCGTCTTTAATTTTTTCATAAGTTATTAAAAGCTTTTCTTCTTCATCAATTAAACCTTTTTCAGTTAAACGGTCATAAATACCAAAAATAACGACAATTCCGAGGGAGAAACCACCCAAAGCACCTAATATATTTGTAAAAATATTTGCTAAAAAATTTGTTCTTGAAGCAGCAATATTTGCAGCTAAATTTAAAGAGTTTCCACCTTCATACCCAGCATTTCTAATAGCATCTAAAAAATTATGAGCATTTTCACCTAATTCATCTCTTAATTGATTTAACCCACTATCCAAAGCATTGTTTAATTCAAGTTGTGTTATTTCACCCAATCCCACATCTCCTTCTAATACTGTTAATCTCGCATCTTGTTCTATGTTTATACTTGTAGCCGTTGCAACTAATGTTTCAACCAAGGGCATTCTAATAGTTAAACCTGTAACTGGAGCATATAAAGTAGTATCAATTACACCTACATTTACTGCTAATGTAATTAACTGATTTTTATTTGCAACACTATAACTAACTATATCAGTCCAACCGCCTGTTATTGTAGGGGCATTAGTAAAATCATAATCATAATATAAATACAACTTACCATTTTCAATTTTTACTTTATTATCATTACCAGAAGTATTTAAATATATAAGTCCATTTTCATTTAAATTTTGTAAGTATAAATTAAATATACCATCCTCAAACTTTAATTTTATTAAATCAGTAATTTTACTGTTAAAACCTAGATTATTAGTTGTTTCATCACCTTCATTTACAATTAAATCACCACCACTAACTCCACTATTTTCAAAAGTTTGAGTAGCATCTATAAAATTATTATCTGTGCTATTATACCAACTCATAAAATCTTTTATTCTATTTTATCATTATAATTTTTTTTCTCCGCTTTATATTAGAAACAAATAATAATGTACGAGGGTATACCAGCTTCATATCCAGCCACCTTTTTTTATAATCTATCAAAATTACAAGGAGCATTCTCTAAAAATTTAATCAAAGTTACTGCCGATCGAACATCTGCATCACCAAATGAATTAACTAATATTCGTCTTCCAATCGGAGCTCTAATTAATGCTCAATCACTAGCTCTTTGGTTTAAAGTAACAACAAGTGGAACAAATGCAACAATTCCTGCTCGTTATTCTTCATCTTTTATTAAAAGAATGTCTTTAACAATGAATAATGTTTCAGTTCAAATTATCCAAGATTATAATCTTGTTTATAATATTCTCGCAGATCATACTAATAAAAATTATACTAAAGGTATCGGTGGTGAAATGCTAGACAACTCAATTATTTGGAGCGAAGGTGCAGGAGCAAGTGATCAAACTGCTATCTCAGGTCAAAACTCACTATTAGCTGCCGTAACTAACCAAGAATACCAAATGTGTATTAACAACTTTATTGGATTTTTTGGTTCTGCATCAACTAAAATACTACCACTTGATAAACTCGGGGAACTGGTTCTGTCGATAGAATGGGCACCGAATCAGGAAGTTTTAGCTGGAACTGGTGAGGCTTCTGCGACTACTTATAGTGCATCTGACACTTATTCCGTATCTGATATTTATTTAACTACCGAAGCTTATTCGTTTAGTGATGATACTTATTACAAATCTCTCGATAGAGAGTTAAAAATTGGTTATGACGATTTCACAGTAAATAGATTCGCCTCTACTACAAAAGCTACTGGTGTAAATGTAACTACATACCTATCTGCTGGTTCAATTGATTATCTTATGGGAACATGTGTACTACCTCAATCTTTACCAAAACCTATGGTAGCATATGGCTCACTAGGGACTGGTGCTACTGATTCAGTTGTAGCGAATATGTTTAAGTTTTTAGCAGATCCTGAAACTTACGCTGGTAATGCTTCGACAACAAGCTCTGATAACAAATATGGCGATGGCTTCTTTAACACAATGGCTCTTCAAAGATGTATGCAACATCTTGATAAATCACAATGGTCTATTAATAATAAAGCCTTAAATTATGCTCCGCTTAATAAATATGAAGTGTTTTATAATAATCTTTTAGCTTTAGGATACGAAAATGTAGATTTTAGTGCAAATGGATTTCATCCTGGTGTTGTATCGATCCTTCATTACTTCAAATATTACGGGGTTGCTATGCAAAGCCTCGAGCTTTTAGACAAGGATCAATTCTTTATTTCGGGCTTATCTTCTGCTGGAAGTAGTGCTGCCGTCAATTGGGTTTGCAGTTTTACTGGAAGCTCTAATACAATGTCGGTAACACCAGTAATTATCGCAAAAATGTCTAAAGTTTTATCTGTCGGTGCTGGTCGTGCAATCAGTGTTCAGTAAAAAAAAAATGATATAACATTATTTTTATATATACATAAGAAAAAATGTTTAAAGATACAATACTCGGGATAATATATTTAATCAAACATAAAACCGATGATACAAAAAAAGTATATGTAGGAAGTACAAATAATTTAAAAAATAGAATTAACGAGCATAAATCGACATGTAATAATGAAAAAAGCAAAAATTATAATTTAAATTTATACCAATATATACGCGAGAATGGTGGGATTAACGAGTATCAATTTATAATATTGGAGTGTTATGTTTGTAATTTTAAACATGAGCTATATTATAAAGAAGATGATTATATTAAAATTTATGATAATAATTTAAATAGTAAAAGAGCATATTTAACTCGTCAGGAATATAAAAAAAGACTTAATGAATATGCTAAAAAATATTACGATGAGAACATAGACAAATTTAAAAAATATCGTGAAAATAATAAAGAATATTTAAAAAAATGGTATGAAAATAACAAAGAAGAGATAAATGAGTATTCTAAAAAATATTATTATGAGAATAAAGATAAAGTATTGGAAAGATCTAAAAAAAAATATGACGAGAATAAAGAAAAAATCACTTGTGAATGCGGTAGTATTGTCGGAAAAAAAGTTATAACAAGACATTGCAAATCATTAAAGCATATAACCTTTATTGAAAAAAAATAATGTTATATTATAATAGGATAAGTATGGCTTTTATTGCATCTGCGATGTTTCCAGAATTAATTTTAAGTGCCGAAGAAGGGTTAGGATCGATTGTAAGTGGTTTAACATCAGAGTTTGCTAGTAAAGCTAAACAAACAGTTGCAACAGCAGTAGGTAGCGAATTAGCCAATATAGCTTCTTCTAATCCAAGTGGATTAACAAACATGACATTAAACGAAACTCTGAAAATGAGAAATCACAAAAAATCACACCCAAGAAAACACGGTAGGAAATCCAAAAGAGTTTAATTTATTTTTTTAATCATAATGTTCTTCAATAATTATATTCATAAATAATTTGATATCCTGAGAATTTTTGGTCAATCCATGCCCATCATCACTAAATACATTTAAATAAAATTGATTGAGTTCTTGCTGGTCAATTTCTAATACATTATTATTGCAATTAAACATATTTACGCTATCAATCATACCCGAAAAAATAGTAGGGATTGAATTTTTATCAGAATTATAATAGTTAACATGATTATATTTAACATTACCAAGCTTAACAGTCCATACATGGCCGGTATAATCAGAGCTATTTGAAGCTTTCATTGCAATACTAGCAACTTTTATGTAATTTTTATTACCATTAACTTGAATTAAAGGTAAATTATTAAATGTAAATATTTTTCTACCATTACTAGCCACGGCATTTTCAGAATATAACCATACTGATTTATATATACACTTCTTATTTAGTTCATACATTTTTCTTATCTAATAATATAATATATTTTTTTTAAATACTTCTTCTAACTTTTAAAGTTTGTGAATGCGATTTAGGAACAACAAATACATTATCATTTTTGCGAATTTCATTAATTTTATCAACAATTTTAGTATCATGATGATTTGATAAAGTTTCATTAGGATAATATGAAGTACTTTTATGATAAAGATGTTTATTAGTTTCATGTT
>Ga0208899_1001273_pt1 | contig 17821 bp, 18 predicted proteins | sample VirMetDEL_Nov_24_FD_184518 | JGI IMG/M metagenome (GOLD analysis project Ga0208899, IMG submission 184518) | Aqueous microbial communities from the Delaware River and Bay under freshwater to marine salinity gradient to study organic matter... | ecosystem: Environmental > Aquatic > Marine >... | reverse complement strand
GCCTGATAACTCTTGTTAAATCCTACAGGTATAGTTACTTCTACATCAGTATGTCCTATGCTGAGGTTTGCTTCTGTTAATCCTTCCTGTAATGCTGTTTCATTACCTACAACCAGTCCTTTGGGTGCGAATGCTTTATCAGGTGTTGCTACAACACTATTTTGTAAATATGTTTTACTGGAATTTTGTTCTGTAGCACCCAGTCTAAATCCATAGTTCTGGAAGTCAGTGTTAAGACTATAGGTAGATGTATCAAATACTTTGGAAGTCTCTCTTTGTCCACCAAAAGCATATAAAGAAGGAACTGTCTTAAATGTATTAGGATTATCTACCTGAATACTTTGTATCGTACTTAATCTTAAGGCTTTTGTAGCTACGTCATATCTGTTCTGAATACCTTTACTCTGGAACGACATTATGAAATCGCCCTGTTTTAATTCTGTTGGACTGGCTTCTGTGCCTCTGCCTCTGTCAAAGTTAAATCCAGCACCTCCAGTGCCATTAGCGTATTCTTCTATATTAACTTCACCAACACCTGCTCCATCACCACCCACTGTGACTTTGTCGCTAAATGTTCCTGATCCTGTTACACTTAAAGGAACACCTATAGTTGAACCTGAGGTATTTGTTGTGATATTACCAAATGTTGTTCCTGTATCCAAAAATCCTGCTGGTGATAATGTTGGGGAGGTTCCTGCACCTAGAGCACTATCTGAAGCAACTGTTAATCCAGCATCTTCATAGAGTAAATATATTGAAACGGCTCCATATGACTTTATGTAATAACTGCCGTTAAGATTACTTTCATTACCTACATTATCTGAAAATCCTGTTAAGAATACCTGTGTTCCATCTGTTATTGATCCAGGTAAATCACTGCTAAAACGTATGGCTTCTGAGCCTAGACCAACTGCTGGTGAATAATAGTTAGTTAGTGTATCTCTGACCTGATATTTTGTAACTCCTGATGTGCTGATTATACTATTTGCATTTTCTTCTGCTATTATAGTGTTTACATTACTTAATGAATTACTTAAATCAAAGGTTGTATCTGATACTGAGAAGTTAGTGGTTGTATCCACTGCCACTGCCTGGTTTGTGCTACTACCTGCGAATATGGCACCATCATCCAGGTTAGGTGTTGCGTTTGTTCTACCAGCACCCTGAACAGTTAATTTACCGCCGGCTCCTGATTTTATTACTTTACCTATTTTTTGTATAAGATTTGCTTCGCCTGTGGGTGCAACATTACTTAATGAACCTGCTGTTGTGGCATCCACAAATATTTCATCACCTACCGGGAATGTGCCCATATCTATACTGGTATGCTCACCATAAATTAAACAATTACCTGTGTTAGTTGCTGTTACGGCTTCCAGCATAATACCAAATGCCGGCATAAGACTGGTATTACTTGCCAATGCTTTACTTACTTCTGGATTATCTCCTGTTCCACCTGTGATTGCTACTGCGTCACCTTTTGCTACTGTTTCATTTGCTATAACAGTTCTGGTTACACTTTCTGATTCTACATCACTTGTGACACCTGTTAAGCCTGATCCATCTCCAGAGAAGAATGCGGCTGTTACATTACCAGTTGTGTTTATATCACCCTGATAATCGGCTATAGCACTATTAGATCTGGTTGTAAATGAAGCAAATCCTAATTGCGTTGTGCCTGTTGCTTCCAGGAAGTCTCCTGTTGCTGGTGAACTGTTAGGGAAGAAATAACTCAATACACCGTTTGCGGCATCACTACTAACACTTAAATCTTGAACTCTTAAGTTATTTGCGTCTTTTCTGGTGCCACCATCTACAAGATGACTATTTACTGTTGCTATTATATCAGCATTTGTGGTTTCTATTACACCACTAGTATATGTTATACCATAACCACCACTTAAATATGCGTCCATGGCACTATTTGCCGCGGCTGATGTAAAGTATAAATTAGCACTACCTTCTGTTAAATCGTCAGTTGTTTTTGTAGCAAATCTTGTGTCAAATCTGCCATCTGTATAATATAGGTTTGTGCCTTCTGCTAAATCACTTGTACTTCTGGGTATTATATAACTGTTAGAACCATCATTTATAAGCCAGTTATCTGCTGTTTCGTCCCATCTTAAAAATGCGTTACTGCCTGCTACTGGTCTGTTTGCTACTATTGTGACATTTACATCTGTAGCCGCATTTGCGTTCATTACGATTTCGCTGTTTGCTACATATAAATCGTTTGTGTGAGTATAATCAATATTGCCGCCTACGACAAGATTTCCTGTTATGCTACCTTCACCATTTACTGTAAATGTACCACTTGGTGGGCTTACACTATCAGTACTGAATCCTAAAACAGTTGTGTTTGTAAACGTAAACGTACTTGTTTCACTAGTGGCATTTGCATAAGCAACTCTAGATTCGTCTCCTGTATTTGCATGGGTACCATTAAATGTTGTGTCACCTTTTACTAGAACTTGTCCGCCATAACCATTAGTACCATTTACACCTGCCATTAAATGTAGAGTTCTACCACTTTGAACTCTAACGTTAATGTTAGCACCTCTGCCAAATATATCTATATCATTATTACTATCTAGATTTATGGAATCAGTAATTGCTGTTAAATTACCTGCTCTGCTTAAACCAGCATTAGCGGCTACTGTAAGTGAATTTACTCTTACATTTCCTGAAGTACTTTCTATATGGAATGGAGATTCAGGAACTGTATACCCTGTTAACCTAACATCTGTACCATTTGTTAACCAAACGTTTGAAGAACTATGATTACCTAAATATACACCTGCATCTGCACTATTTCCTCTAACACCAAATATAGTGCCTCCAGACCATCCTCCTTTAGGAGCAATATCTACATTTCCGGCACTTATAAATAAATTACTTGATACACCATTAGTTAGCGAACTTGCTATTGTTAAAGGTTGTGTGTTACTGGTATTAGCCGCTAAAAATTCTAAATCTCCACCTGCGAATGCATCTGTTCTTACATAAAATGAACCATTTGCTTCTAATCCTCTGATAGGACCAAATACTCCCCAATCTGTGTTTAATCCAAATTGTCCTTGAGATGAATCATAACTTATAGGACCACCGCCTCTAAATTTACCTCTGACACCTAATACACTAAATGTTATCTGATTATTGGGTTGGTATGCTATAACATCTGCTATATTGGCAGTTGTGTTAGCACTTGCGGTAATTGTGTTTGCAACAATGGCTTCTACCGTTGGAACTGTTAAATATTTATTTGTTGCCCCTTCAGGTAGGTTATCTGTATTAACTGCGGCACCACTTGTACTGAAATATATGTTATTTGTGCCTTCTGTTAGGTTATCAGTTGTTTGTCCACTTAATAATGTAGTATTATTAAGACTGAATATACCAGTACTAGTATCAAACAATATAGGATCTGTGTTACCTAATGCTACTCTGATATCAGTATTACTGGTTGTAGGTGTTGTACCTACTACAATATTGCTTGTACTTGTTGAAACATTGACAGTATCTGTGGTAGTGCTTACATTTACTACCGGATTACTTACGGATAGTGTTACATTAGTAGCCATTTAATCTCCTAGGATGTTGGTATTGCTGTATAGCCTGAATCTAATGTAGGATCTCCTATAACGACATCTGGCTCGAATCTTTCTAAAATTGCCCAGCGATGACCTTCTGTTGTGTTAGGCGTCACACTGGTGTCTGTCCATCTAAAAGATACAACTGTGATAGGCACGTTAGCTCTGGCATCTGGTATAATATTACCAGTATATCTTTGAGAAGGTATTGTAAAATCTATTAATCCAGTTGCGGCTTGTGTTGTTACGATGTTTGCGTTACCTATTTCTGCGTTTGCAAATGATCCTGTTACATTACTTGTTGTAAAGTTGGGATTGCCTGTTGCTGTATCATATGCTAGTGAATCTACAACGATTGTTTGCATATCTGCTTCAAATGTATAACTGGATACATTTGCGCCATAATCGTATCTGAATGTTCTCTGGGTGCTTGGAGTCATCTCGATAACCTGAACGTTATCAGCACCTCCAATGTAATCTTTAAATGAAAGTAATCTTCCTGCCATTGTTTCGTCTCCTGATGGAACTTGCTGTATCAGTAACCCGATACAACCTTATATTTGTTATACTATTTATCCTTTCTGTGTCTTTTAGCAGATTAAGGAGATCGAGGAGATCATAATTCTCCTTGCTCTAACTAGGTTTTGTGGGCCATGTTATTTGATCTTTACTAGTTGGATCTGGATATGTATTTGTCAAATCCCTTAATGCTTGTCTGTATGTTGCCCATTCTGCCTTTTTGCTATCTGATAATGGACTGTCAGCACCTTGTGTCCAGTCCGAATCTGTCAATAACATATTTCTTCTTTGTCGCATCCAGGATGGTGTTGTGTTTACAGGTGTTAATGTTTCTATTTCCAGTGTTTCTAAATTAACTTTTTTAGTATCTATATTATCTGTGAACACATCTAAAACACCCTGATCTGTAAATTGTGCTAATCTGGTGTTCACAGCATCTTGGTTCATTTTTCTGCTGATTATTATTTTCCCTGTGGTGTTATTATAAAAGGTTCTATACATTAAAATTTCTCTCCTTTCGTAACACGAAGCATTTCATAGTTCAAGCCACCAAATACTCTAGGGAACCCATTTGCTGTATCTTCTGTAATATCTGTATATCCTACTAATTTAATATTTGCTGTTTGTGGTTTCATATCAGCAGGATAACCATGTACTGTAGGATCTGTGCTTATTTTCCTAGCACCTGATAATTGTGGTGGATTATTTGATGCAGGAATGTTACTGAATTCCACACCACCGCCTGAGAATACATTAGATACAGTATTTGTTGCGTTTGCCCAAGTCAATGTAATATTTTGTGAAAATCCTACATCATATGGTATTGTGGGAGCACCACCTAATACTGCTATACTCTTGAATTCGTAATCACCTATGTCACTGTCTGTTATATCATAACTTTCTTCTGGTATAATATCCAGGAATGTTCCTGTTCCAGAAGTAACATTACTGTTAGCCGCTGGAGAATCTGTTAGTTGTACACCAGGACCAAACGTTTTCATGCCATCATTTGTAATAACATTACCATATGTACCACCTGGTAAAGTTCCTACATTACTGTATCCTTGATCTGAGAATGCAATAGGTATTGGTAATGGCGTTACGATTGGTATTCTGGGTAGGTCAATAGGTATTCTGACAGGATTTTGTGTAATCGTTTGTTCTACATAGTAGTCATCACTATATTCCATAGCACTTATTTCTACTGTGATCATACCTGTTTCTTCTTGTCTTTCAGTACATCGCAACACTCTAAATAATTTATCTGTCCAGCCATACAGACTATTAGTCACTTTTATAACATCACCTACGTCTGTTTGTAAACCGCTAAAATCAGCAACAAATTGTATCACAGTACCAACTCTGCTCTGGTTAAGATCAATATTTGCTAATGCTTCTGCTCTCATATTGTCGTTTACCATATCTAACTTATATTTTAAAACATTATCAGGTTCGTTTGCGTTACGATCTCCTGCTGGTGTTTCTACTTTAACTGTGTTTACCTGGTCTTTTATAGTACTATCTGCGAACTCTATTTCTACGCCGTTATATAACGCATAAAGCTCTGTACTACTGATATCTATTTTACTCACTATGTTGTCATCATTATATACAAGACAATTTGCTTTTTCGGCTGTACTTAGTGCTCTGTTAGGTATTGCGCCAAATTTACCATCTTTAACTTTATATGTAAAGAATGTTGCGGCACTTTGACATATTTTATCTATATTGGTACTACAGGTATCAAAGGTGCTTAACATACCATTAATGTTATATCTGTCATGTGTAACGGTAGCATTTGCCTGATTAACATAATTTACTTGTTCGGCGCAATAGCCTTTCATTTGTGTATTTGCTGTGCCTGTTATACTATTGATGTCTATTTGAGCATTCACCAGTCCTGCTCCATATCTGTCTGATGTTAAATAATCATATAAAACATCTCCTGGATTACTCAGTGTGTTACGCATTTTAAATGTCATTCTGGGTAATTGTGTTATACCATTTTCAGCATCATAATCTAATTGTAATACTGCATACACCATATTATTTGCTGTATGATTTGCTCCCCAATGTGGCACAATGGCTGTTGCGGCTGTAGTGTTACCTGTTCCTGTTGTGGGGAATATAACATCTGATCCTGAGCTACCGCCCTGATAAATGTTTAATCTGACTTTATTTGCGTATGTTGTATTCGAACTCTGATTAGGATCAATATGACTTGTTACTGTGTTACCTGTAAAACCTAATTCAACATCATTCATAAACACTTTATCGCACGAGAATGTACCTGTTTGTGTTTCCTCACTTAATGCTATACAATAAGTCATTGTCTGGTTTTCATTACTTATTGCGGCATCAAATATAGGACCTGATGTAAACGCGTTACCGTATAATACGGGCAATTTGTTGTCAGTTGCTGGAGGTAATTGTATTCTGGTACCTGGATTAGCCCCTTGATCTAATTCAGGTGCTTTAAATACACCTAAAGCTCTGGCTGTACCATATGCTAATCCTCCGGCTATTATACTTCCTGCCAGTGTTGCAAAAAAGCCACCACCTAATGCTGTACCTATTGCTTGTGCTATAAATGTAAATACTGCCATTATGTACCTCTATAAATCCAGTTGTAATCAATTGCTTCCCAACCTCTCTCATCTAATTTGAGATCAGGAGTCGTTGCTAATGTTGTAAGTGTAAACGAACTAATAAAACCTTTATCTTTTGCTTCTATGCCTATTGCTATGTATCTGTTTAACAGTCTGGCACCTGCACTGGTACCTCTGTATTCTTCTTCTACCCACCAAGCAACTTCTGTCATACGTTTCACATGTGGTAACCATAAATCTCCCTGTATTGTTGCTAATAACATTCCTACAACTCTGTCGTGATCTGTACATACCAGAGCAATACCTGTTTTAAGTATATGATCTATTACATTATTTACATGTACGAAATCATATTTAGGTTTGTGTAAATCTTCCACAGGATTGAAATTAGCAAAATCAATCATTAGACGTTTAATGTCGTCATAATCCTGTATTTGTGCGTTTCTTACTTTCATTATCTTCTCAATACTGCTCTGTTGTCACGTCCATTATCTCGTTTGTTATGAACCAGCACACCATTTGCAAAATATGTGTGATGATCTTTAACATTACTTAAATTGTAGGTTTGTGTATCTGGTTGTTTAACTATTTCTATATGTTGTATGGTATTATCTGTTGCTTTACTATCGTACTGATCAAATACAACGGCATCTGATACACTTATAACACTGACATCCAGATTGTGATTTTGTTTTGTTGCTTCTGGATCTAGTGAGCACCAACCTTTGTTTTTCACATATATAGGATGATCTGGTGTGCATTTAATCACAGTATTACCCACAGTATATACAGCGATAACATCTGTTTTAGGTTGTGTTATTTCTTCCACTACGCCTGGTTCGTATACAGGTTCGTCTGCTAAAGGATCTGTGAGACACATCACACTATCTCCCACTTCTACCATTTGTATAGGCTTAAATGTGCCATCTGCCATAGTGATTTGCGTATCTGCGACAAAACAGCCACCACCGCCTCCGCCACCGCCACCTCCGTAGCCGTAGCCCTGGTATTCTTTACCGAAGTCAAACGATATATTATATAATTCTGGCACTCTGTCAAATACAGCATCATTAGGAAACAATCTCTTTCTGTCGTCTGGATTGGTTCTTTGTCCTGTCACTTTGTTTTCTAATATTGTGTTTATACTAGCACACGTTACTGTGACGCTGTTTGTTAACGTACTGGCAGGTGTAAAATCCTCTTGTATTGTAAAATTTGTTATAACACCTGTAAATCTGTCATATACTTCTGATGTATCCAGTTCGTGAGTAGTAGTATCATAAAATCCTCTTCTGATAACTACATTACCGCCTTTTATAGGTGTTGTTAATATTAGACTTAAATAATCTTGCTCACTGGGTATACCACTCAGTGTTATGCTTATATCACCATTTGTTGTTCTGACATCTTCTTGGAAATCTGATACTTGTAGGAATGAACCTAATTCTGTATAGGTATTACTGTTATATGTTACAGGCTTATAAGCACTACTTATGTAGTATGTGGTGCTGTCTAATGTTAAATCTATAAGCAGACAACTACTAATATGGTCCTGTTGTACTGGTGTTATAGTGGTTGCCATTATGTAATAACCTCTATTAATTCAAAATCGTCGCTAAACGATATTCTGTCGTGTGGTACTACGGTATATTTAGGTAAATTTAGTATTTTAACTTGCCATCTTACGTCATTACCTATCTTTACACCACCTGATGTTAAGGATACACCATCTTGGCTTAAAACAGGTCTATGTACTGGGACTGTTATGTTACCGCTAACACTAAAAGCAACATCTGATGTTACCTGATAAGGATATCTGTACGTACCAGTATTACCTTCTGGTTGCAAAAAATCACCTTTTTTAAACAAATAACTACCTACACCACCTACTGTGGCAGTTGAAACATATATTTCTGATCCATTACTTCCTACTGTAGACAAAGCACTTATATTACCACCACTCCAATCTGCCTGCCAATCTGTGAGATAATTCATATTACTGTTATTGTTTATACTTATATTTGCTTCTGTTGTGGCACCTGTAGTATATATGTCTTGTACAACTGCTCTGTTAGTGCTGTATTTTAAGCCGTCATGCATACCCACTTTGAACTGATAAACATTTATATTTCTGTCTGCTGTTTTATAATGACCACTTCTACTGACTGTACTACCAGACATTTCTCTAATATCCATTTCCAGGTATGTTGCGTTATTGATTATTGTTTGTAAGCTCACTGTTTATCCTCCTGGTGTCCTACGAGCACCTGCTCTGCTGACATTATATATAAATTCTGGGTCTCTGGCTACTAGTGATTGGAAGCTCGGGGCATCTACTGCCTGTATATTATATACCACAGAGGTTGCTCCCATACCGCCTGAACCTTGTAATTGATTGTTAGGTATAACTGTGCCACTTGCTCCAGGTATAAAGAGCTCCGGTCCTTTTTCGCCAACGATATATGGTGTTCCTCCACTTACTGGGCCACCCTTTGCTTTTCCTGTTAATCCAAATGCCGCTAATATAGGTCCTGTAATAAATCTTTGTACTAATGCTTTTGCTAACACTTGTTTTATGTGATCTCCTAAAGCACTAAAGTCTGCTTTTCCTTTAAGTATAGCATCTGTAAGAGTATCTTCAAACAATTCAACACCTTTAACTAAACCATCTTCTATTGTTTTTTGTAGTCTTTCCATTGGTGTGCCTAATCTGGTAGCAACATTCTCAAATATTGTAGCAAAATCTATTGTCGCATCTTGGAATGCTTTCATATTTTCTACTCCTTCTTTTAGGAAATCAACTAATCTTTCAAAACCAGTTCTTGTATCTTCTACACCTTTTTTAATTTCTAACACTAATGGTTTTGCTTCTTTAAGTGAATCTATATATTCTATTATTGCTTGTACATTAATAGCTTGGTTTGCCGCAATTATACCTGTCTGATCACCTACTTGAGTTGCTAATAATAATGCATTTTTTAATGCTTCATTAAATTGTAAAACAGCATCTGTTTCAAATCCACTACCAGCACTAAATCTATCTAGCATTCCTAAATCATCGTACATTGATTTTAATGCACTAACGTCAAATCCTATGGTTTCTAGAGCTTTTATCAAGTCATCTGCTACATCTAATCCTTTTGCTAAACCTAAGAATGTGACATCTATACCTAATAGTGATCGTTCAGCCTGTTTTGCTTTATCGCCAATTAAATTTAAAGCATCTGATATTTCATTATATCTGTCTGCCACTGCTGGATCAACTGGGAATAAATCTAATCGAGGGATACTTCTACCTAATTCTATAACTGTATTAATTAATGTACCAAATATTGTGGTTACAGATTTAAGTATTTCTAAGAATTCATCTTTTAAGAATTCTCCCAGATTTTCGATACCACCTTGTTGTTCTGCTACTTTTAATAAGAAATTGGTAAAATCTTTTGTTACTTTTGTAAGTGCCGGTGCTAGAGAGGCCACAAATACATTTGCTATACCGCCTATAAGTGTTTGTAATTTATTAAATTCATCGTTAAATGCTTCTACACCACGTATAGCAGTACCACTTAGTACAGCACCTAATCGGTCTGCTTCATCAAATAGTGCCCTCATGGCATCGCCGCCTTCTCTTAAAACATTTACTAATTCAGCACCTTCACTGTCAAACGCCTTAAAGGCAATTGCTAGTCTTTCACTGGAACCTTCTGTGTTTGCAATTGCATCTGCTAAATCAAATAGGACATCTTCAGCACTTTTAAATTCTCCGCTACTGTCTTTTAAATTAATACCTAAACGTTTTAGTGTAGGTGCAAGTTCACCTGTGCCTTTTTGTGCTTCACCTAATCTTCTACTAAATCTACGTAATGCTACCTGAGCCTGATCAGTACTGACACCAGCAAGTTCTGCCGCAAACGAGAACCTCTGCAATGTTTCAGCCGCAATACCTGTTGTTTTTGCAACTTTACCTATTCTATCGATAACTGCTGATTGTCTGGCTACTAGAGCACCAAATGCCGCTGTTAAACCTACTAATGCAAATGTGGCCGCTTTAGCAATTGCTACTAAACCACCTACTGCTCTGCCGGCTACTTTTATTCCTGTAGTAAATGCTTTACTTGATACTTTTAATGTGGCTTTAATTGGAATAGCCATTATATACTCCTAATATATTTTGCAATTGCTTTTTGTATAAATTCTAATGTAGGTTTACCCATACCTTTAGGTGATTGTGTACTATATCCGCCTCTTGTTTTACCTGTACCTGCTTTAGGTGGATTAGGATACTTTCCTTGATCTATAACACCTGAGTATACATAATTTGCAAGAATAGTAAACCCAGTTCTTCTTTTTTTTGTAATTTTAGTCTTTCTTCTTGCGTTACCTCCGTCTATAGGAGTGTTGTCTTTATACTCTTTTAATGTTTCTTTAGGCAAACGATTAGCAACAAAACGTTCTAATTTTTTTATTTTACGTTTATATACTTTGTCGTTTATTTTAAGAGCCATTTATTCCTTTAGTCTTATCCCATATAGCATTTAGTTCTGTTTGACTAATTGTATCGGATATACTTTCTCCTTTTTCTTTTTTATACTCACGCAATTTAATCATATTTGCGTTATTGTAAATCATTAAATCCTGCGTAGTTGCTTTCTCTAATACTTCACTTGGTAACATACCATATTTTTCAGCCATGTCGCTTATAACTAACACCAATTGGCTTTCTCTCTGATCGAGAAGCGGTGTCTCTGTTACTTTCCCAGCGTTTCTGTTACTTTCATGACAGCCGCGGTCATTACGTCCATTGGTAAAACATTACCATCTGCCATTACTGGCATACCATTTTCATCTAATATAAGATCTTTAATAACTTCATACATTTGCCCAGGATCCTCTGTTTTGACACTGGCTAATTTTGTATATGTTTCTATAGGTAATCTATCCATCACAAAGAATGACAGTGAATCACCGTATGCTTCTACGATGTCTGTGTCTTCTATTATAATTTCTTTAAGTTGGGGTTTGGCTGCTAATTCTGTTAATTTCATATCTTTATTCCTTTATATCTCTATCTGTTAAATTATGGATTGCACTTAAACAAAATGCTATCCTGTTTGATGCTTTTTCAACATCTGCTCTTGCACATCTTAATTCATTCTGTGCTTTCGCTATCTCCATCTCCATCGACTTCAGTATCTCCTGAATCGTGTGATCGTTCCATATCTTCATGTTTTTCCTTTACATCCTTATTTATTGTTTTTTTGCTTTTTTTAGCATCTGGTAATTCAATACTGTGTTGCTTTGCATATTCGTCCATATCGTGTTTAACACCATTAATACTAATACTTCTATCAGCATTACCAGTCCATACACCATCAACAAATAATCGCATAAATTTGTGTTCCATATTCTGTTCCTATAAAAGGACAACTCTCCCTTGCGAGAGAGTTATCAATTTGTTTAACTTACGTTACTCAATTACGATTCCACATTTTTGCTCAATTCGCCATTAACGATGAGCTCACAAGGTGAAAGCCATACCGCACCATCAATTGATGCTGTAGGGGCCAATCCACCTATAAAACCTTTTCCGCTAATGTTAATATCGCCAGTTGTACCTGTACCAGTTACTGCAACACTAAAGAATACTTCAGTCTTGTTAACACTAGTATCGAACATACCATTAAGTGCAACACTATTTGTTGTGTTTCCACTTTCACCGAACATAACAGTCTCATCGACTAATACGTTTAATGAAATACTGTTTTCATTAACAGTTGTGAATGCACTTGAACTAGTAGAGTCTAGAGTACTATACCTTACTGTTCCTGGTGTTGCGTTAACTGTGATATCTTGTACGAAAGGAACTACTAAACCACCTGCCGCTCCGGGGACCGCCAGTGGTGCTGTATTTCCTAATGTGAGGATTGCTTGTGTACCGTTTGTTACGTTTATTACTGCCATTGTATTTCTCCTATACAGTTATAAAGTTATACTCGAAAGTATATGTTATTACATCATCTGTAATTTCAGTCTCGTAATCACTGTTACTGTCTGTAACTGATGTGATTGCGTTCCTGGCAATTAGCAAATTTGCAACAACGGTGTTAATATCGCTTAATTGATTTTTAGCATCTGTTGACAAATAGGCGTTTATAGTTGTTGTAGTCTGATTTACATTGCCCTGATCCAGGGTTCTGTATAACTGTTCAACTAATAACTCTTCCTCATCTACATACACGGTGTTCATGTTCTTTTCAAAAAGTGGAGTACCACCCGATTCGAATGGTAACTCCTCACTTAAAACAAAGGTGCTATGACCAGATAAATTTGTAGTAATCTGCGTTATTAAATCGCTTCTTTTACTCATTATCTAACCTGCACTATTTGATTTCTTGAACGTGAACGTCTTGTTTGCACATAAGTTGTTTTCTTTTCGTCTGCCTGAATAGTACCATCTGCGTTGAAATCATACCAATCTGCAATTGCTAATAATTCTGTAAACAGATCATTAAATTTTACATCATAGTATCTAATTTTTGCAACTTCTGGTGACTCTTCATTTCCGAATTCGGCAAATAAAGGCATAAGGTATTCCTTAAAACAGTAGTACACACACATTGTTGTGAACTGAGGTCTACGATTTAATGTGTTACTTGGATCTATAAGATTTGGGTTTACATTAGGTATATCGTCTACATCATAACTGTTTCCCTGACTGAGATTATAACCTCTCCACCAAGTACTAGCCTTTATTTTTAACAGTATACGGTCTGTGCTCTTTTGTAACATATCTTCAACAAAATCTTGTATGGTTAAAAAACCGGATTCTGCTGGTATTTTAAGATTATTACTCTCAAAAATACGTTGATCTGTCTGAACTACATCTGTATATTCTGCAAAAGAAATTACGTTTCCACTTCCATCTGTTAAAAATGCCATATCAATTACTCCTCAAATTAAGCCGCGTCTGGTAAATTGTTGGACCTAAATAGTCTAACTCCGCTAACTAAGTCAACAAGAGCGTTTCTCAATGCGTTGTTACCTACGTCACTTAGTGAACCGATTGTAGATCCGCCAACTCCCGCTAAGGTTTTGTTTATTGAGAATTCAAACGCTGGGTCAATAATACCTGCGTATGCACCGTCAATACCTGTAGGAGCATTACTGCTTCTTAAGTTAGCAACACCTTTAGCAATTGCTTCAATGTTTGCTGTTGCTGTACCGATTGTAGTATGGGCTGTTATAATTTGACCAAAACCACCTCTAAGTACTGCACTACCGTCTCTTAGTGTACCACGCATCTCTGTAGAATCCTTGTTAGGATTGTACCATGAAGCAACACTAGGTGCTCTTTTACTTGCATAAGCAAGTGCTTCTGGAGACATGATTAAGTTAGTTGTAAAGTCAGCATTTGATCCACCTTCACCTGTATCGGTGTGAGTAGTAAATCCTGCTTTCGCTACTGCTAGAATACTAGTGTCAGTTGCGCCGGCTAGTCCACCGGATAATCTTGTTAGAACTGCGTTTCTAACTACGTCAAAACCACCATCTTCTAGTGATTCTGCTGTTACGTCTGTTGCAATACCTTTCTTAACAAAAGAAATGTTTGCCGCTGTAGGACTAAGGTTTGATTGTGAACTTGCTGTTCCAATAATACTAGCACCTTCAGCCACTGTGACAGCGTCTGAATATGTGTTAGTTAAAGGAAATCTAACTTGATCTCCACTTTGTCCTGCAACATTCATTTGGTTGACAATTAACTGCGGGTTAGGTAGCAATACTGCATCCATGTAATCCTTTATATTCGCATATAGTTCGTTATACTATATACCGGCATTATGCCTGCTGTATGTTTCCATACAGAGTAGACCATATCATAATCCATTTCTGGATCTGTGGCGCTTCGAAACACTTGTTTCTACTCCCCGTAACGGGATGGTCGTTGCACCTTGCTATTACTAGCCTTGGCTCAGGATTGCCTACAACTTTACTTGTTTAGGTGTTCCCTGAGTTCACCACATTTTCATTTAACTGTTACCAGTTAAAGCCCCCTTACTAAATTTTGGTTGAGGGTACTAAGTCTGCTACTATATCTGCATATAACTGTTCAACTGTTGTTGATGTTGTTCCCATAATATTCTCCTTAATATATATTATGTAGTTATATTAACCCTTCATTTTTTTAAGCATGTCTTTTACCATTTTATCTGATACCTGACTTTTGCTTAATGAAGGCTGATATTGGCGTAATTTCATATACGCCGCTCTGTATTCAACATCGCTAGTCAACTTGTTATCATTAACTGGTGCCTTTGGATCGGCATTTGTTTTAGATTCACCTGTTGTTTCGCCATATTGTACGTCAACACCTTTCTTTCCTAATGAAAGACCTAGTTCTTTTGCTTTAATTTCAACTGCCTTAGAGTAATCTGGTGTTTCGCCATCTGTTGTTAAGAAATCGTTTCCGTTTCTAATAGCAAATGTGTCACCTTCTACTGCTAACATGTTGTCTGCCTTCATCAATTTGATAACACTATCTCTTTGTGTTGGCGTCCAAGCACCTGGCATTGCATTTTGCAATTGTCCCATATGGTCTTTTAATAACAAATCCGTTCTGAGTTCATTTACTTGTGCTTTAAGTTCTTCTACTGTTGCTTCACGCTTCTTCACTGCATCACGCAGGGATTCCACATTAAGACTTTGTCCTTCTTGAGAACTAGTCTCTTGCAATGTAGTCACAACTTGCTTCACTTGTTCAATACTATCAACATTTAAGTCGTTAAGAATATTCTTTTCAACTTCATGTTTAGCATTTGCGGCTATTCTGTTAGTGTCGTCGCGAGTATATACTCTAACGCCATCAACAAATGTTTTGCCGTCTCTCAACTCAACTTGTGGTGTTGTATTATCAGATTTAGTATCTGCTGTTACTGTTTGACCAGTCTCAACTGATGTAGCGGTATCTGTTCCCGGTTCAACTTGTGTTTCGGGTTGAACTGCCGTATCTGTGGATGCATTATCCATATTTTTCTCCTTTTATCGTAGAAGTAAACGTAATGTCGTTTACGGGGTTACCCCCTACCTTAATGCCTTTTTACAGGCTATTGTTACTGTAAGTTGATTCAATTAGTTGGTTTAATCTTTTCATCAACTTCTCTTTTAATTGTTCTTTTAATTTAGGTGTTTCTTCCTGATCAACACCTGTGATCATCTCTAATCTGAGTTCATATTCTTCATGAGTAGCAAATGGCATATAAGTTACTAGTCCATCTTCTCTGGTATGACTATGTGTGCCTGTACCGCCTAACTTGTTTGCTTCAGCCTCTGCTTCTGCTTCTGTTTCATAGTCTCTAACTGTGAATTCTTCTGCGTCTCCCACAAATACATTCTCATAACGCTCATATGCATCTAACAGCATATTCATCTCTCTAATTTCGTTTTCTACACCTTTCTGACTATACAGTCTGTTATAACTTATGGCTAAATCTTCTGGGATAGGCATATCTTGCCAATCGAACCATATTTTCCATAAATTATATTCAGCATTTTCCAATGCTGTTGCTTTTTTGCGAATAAATGCTTCTAATTTGCTATCATAATGTTCTATTTGTACACCACTGCGTGATGCTTTAATAAGTTCTTCACTTCTGATCATTGCAACTTGATTCATTTTCTCAATCTTTTGATCTATTAGACTTTGTAATCTATCCAGACTACCTAAATCTGGTCCAACAAATTCAAAAGTATAATTAGGACTGCCTGAGACCCCGGCTTCTGTGATTATCACACTACCAGGTTCTGCGGATACAGTACCGCCGTTTTTAGCGAGTGTTGTTTCATCTATCACGTTTACTGGATGAATGGAGTAAGATACGGCTTGGTATACTTCTCCCATATCGCTATATACAGACCTCTGTATCTGTGCTATATCAAAGATCGGCGTGTGGCCTATGCCTCTGTAGATGGGCGTACTCTGATATACAGGTCTTACTGGAATGTAACCTAATTCATTAGGTTGTATTATTCTGTAAAAACCTTTGTCATCTTCTTGTGTGCCTGGTATAAATTCTGCATCTTCTGGTATATCTATTTCTGCATCTTCGTGTACAGGCATAAAGATTGTTTCTATTGTGTCTTTTGTGAAATATTGAAATATTTCAACATCTGAATCTTGTGCTATTCTGATTGCAATTCTGTTTAATTCTAAATCGCCTGATGCTGTATAACTGTAACTCCAGTTAGTAACATCTGTGGGCTTATGCATTCTCCATTTAGGATATTGTGCTCCTGCAGGTTTTACGCAACTAATCCATACAACACCACATAATGTGGTATATGTATCCACCATACTCATAAATTCATTTAGACTATTTTCATCGCCATCAGCATTGTTTAAGAATGCATTTACTTCTTCTGTATCTGGTAGTGTTCTTTGTGGTGGGACTCTAAATAATATTGCGTTAAATTCGCTTGTATAAAGTCTTGTGTACGGAAATACAGGAACGTTCTGTAATTTTTCATAATAAAAATTACTGGCATACTGAGTACCGTCATTAGCGGATTCTGAACTATTACTTCTGACTACCTCTGTGGAATACACATTTGTTGTAGCACCTGTTTCGTCTACGTCATATGTGTTTATTACTTCAGCAGGTGTAGTAGCATCTGAACTATAATATTTTAGATATTGGCCATCTCTGTATTCTATACCACCATAAAAGGATCGTAGTGCTAATTGCCAGTCATTATAATATTTACTGTAAAGTTCGTGTGAGTTAGTTATAAAGTTGTAATAGTCAAAGGTTTTTGCCAAAACATTCTCCATATATTGTTATCAGTCTGGTACTTCTATTTATCCTTTTTTGATGATTTATTTGTGTTTATGGCAGGCATAAAAAACCCCCTCCCAGTTAAGGGTCGGGGGCAACATTCTTAAGTCTATAAACCTGATGCCAAGCAATTAACACCGGATTCAATTATATTTATAGGGCGGCTTGACAGTATGGCATGATTTTGGAGTCAGGCACTTGATGTGCAACTGCCAAGCCTAACTGTTAGATGGATATAGTATCTCCATCTGTGTATTCTTTAACATCACTGTCT
>Ga0208899_1001269_pt1 | contig 17851 bp, 25 predicted proteins | sample VirMetDEL_Nov_24_FD_184518 | JGI IMG/M metagenome (GOLD analysis project Ga0208899, IMG submission 184518) | Aqueous microbial communities from the Delaware River and Bay under freshwater to marine salinity gradient to study organic matter... | ecosystem: Environmental > Aquatic > Marine >... | reverse complement strand
AATCCTGATCGTGGAGACAGCTACGTTCCTACTACGTCAGCGGCTGTCTATCTCCCGCGCCGTGGTCACTACGTCTACAACGGTCAGGAGTGGACTAACAGAGGGCTGCTGCTGGAGAGCGAGGCTAGGACGAATTATGTTGATTTGTCAGATGGGTCTGGTCTCGGCGTAGTTAGAGCATCAATCTCCGCAGGAACTTCAGTGTGGATTGACGGCGTTTCTACTATGGTAAAGATCGTAGAGAATACAGAAAGTAATTCACACGCGGGGTACGAAAATCCGGTGGGGGCGTTTACAGATGACACTGTTTATACTTTCTCTGTGTACCTTAAAGCAGACGAACGTTCTTGGGCCAAGCTAGCTATTAAAAAGAAAAACGCTTCGATTGTGGGTGCTTGGTTTGATCTTTCAAATGGCGTGCTTGGAACTATTGAAGCTGGAACCGCTTCTGCAACATTAGAAGATTGCGGCAATGGGATTTATAGGTGTTCTGTATCAGTAGATATAGGAACTGGAGCGAACGCTCAGCAGGTATTTGTTTCCCCTTCAACAGCAGATAACACTATTTCCTACACAGGGGACGGGTCATCTGGGTTGGAGTGTTATGGCCTTCAATTTGAGGCAGGCTCCACTCCGTCCAGTTACATGCCGACCGAGGGAGCTACATTCACACGAGCCGCGGAGACACTGACTGTTGCTGCTGCTGACTTACCATCAACGATATCTCCTAGCGGAAGTAAAGCTGCGCTGGTAACAGCGGGCTGGACAATTACTGATGGAGGAGCAGTATAATGGCTTTTATATTCAAGGTGACAACGACTTCACCCTCTGAGAACTTCACGATCCAGTGCCAGAATGCTGGTACATTCAACGCTACAGTGGATTGGGGTGACGGTGGTGCTACGTCTGCTATCACTACATATAACGATGCGGACTTGAGCCACACCTATGCGTCAGCAGGGACTTACACTATCTCTATAACTGGCACGTTCCCTAACATCTACATGAACAACTCAGCGTCTGCACCTAAGATAGTCGAGGTTGTGGACTTGGGCGATGTTGGCTGGACTAGATTAAGTCTTGCTTTTTATGGATGTACCAACTTAACGAGCTTTGCTTCAGGCACTACAGATACATCGTCTGTTACAGGCATGAGCTATATGTTCTACAACTGCTCTAGTTTAACATCGTTAGACGTTAGTGGTTTTAATACATCGTCTGTTACGACTATGAGCTATATGTTCTACAACTGCTCTAGTTTAACATCGTTAGACGTTAGTGGTTTTAATACATCGTCTGTTACGACTATGAGCCATATGTTCTACAACTGCTCTAGTCTGACATCGTTAGACGTTAGCGGTTTTAACACGCCTGCTGTTACAAACATGAGCAATATGTTTCGCGGCTGCTCTAGTCTGACATCGTTAGACGTTAGCGGTTTTAATACATCGTCTGTTGCGTACATGTACGCTATGTTCTACAACTGCTCTAGTCTGACTTCATTAGACGTTAGCGGTTTTAATACATCGTCTGTTACAGACATGAGCTATATGTTCTTGAACTGCTCTAGTCTGACTTCATTAGACGTTAGCGGTTTTAACACGTCTGCTGCTACAAACATGAGCAATATGTTTCGCGGCTGCTCTAGTCTGACATCGTTAGACGTTAGCGGTTTTAATACATCGTCTGTTACAAACATGAGCTATATGTTCTTCGGCTGCACCGTCCTCACAGGACTGCGTATTCGAGATTGGGACGTGTCGTCTGTTACTGCTGCGACTAGCTTCTGCCAAAACGCTAACAACGCACTGAGCACTGACGAGTACAGCAACGTGCTTATAAATTGGGGCGCACAGTCTGTCCAGTCTGGTGTGAACATACACTTCGGTGACGCTACTTATACTGCTGTTGGTAAGTACGCAGTGGGTATCCAGATGCAGGGGACTATGACGTTTGCTGATAATGATTTAGATGAAGAGGTTGTTTTCGTAAATTGGTATAGTGACGCCAACAACAAGATATTGGAAAGGGTCAGAACAAATGCAGGAACTGGAGACTATACAGTTCAGCAAAGCGCATCAGGTGTTGCTGATACAGTTTCGTCATCTGGCTCTTACTACACACCCGGCATCAACGTACCGTTCAACATCGCTTCACGACACGGCTCTACGTTTATCAATGGAGCTGTGGATGGTACTGCACTGACGGCTAATACAACACCGACAGCGCTGCCAGACCTGTCCGCTACGAACTTGTCTTTGGGCTATGACTTCATGGGCACGATTGATGAGTTCCGTATGTGGGGTGGTATGGACATAGGCGACACTACGATTGCCTCGGCAACATCATGAGACATTTACTGATTATAAATATGTTATTAACAGGCTGCGTTACTGCTACGCCTTTTGAATTGGGCGAAGAAACAGAACCACCTCTTGGTTGTGTAGAGGCAAGACTACGTGGAATCGACTGTTGACATACTAAAAGAGGTGTTAATTCAGGCGCACAAAGGACACAATTATATTTCAGATTCCCACAAGTACGATAAAGTAGAGCATTGGGAACCAAATTTGGAGGGTGATTGTGATGATTTTGCGCTGTGGTGTAGGGATGAACTGAGGAAACGCGGCATAGAGGCAGACCTCGTAATGTGTTTAACAGAAACAAACCAAGGGCATCTAGTTTGCAGTGTAGATGGATGGGTGTTGGATAACAGGTATCCATATGTAGTGGCGAAAGACGAATTGCGGTATAAATGGTTAAAGATTGGCCGAAACGGCAAGTGGTATAAGGTGAAAGAAGATGGCTCAGAGAGTTGATAAAGGAAGTATGGCGTGTAATAAACCACGTCGAACCCCTTCGCACCCTAAAAAGTCTCATGTCGTAAAGGCTTGCGAGGGTGGAAAAGAGAAAGTAATACGTTTTGGAGAGCAGGGGGCCAGCACAGCTGGTAAACCAAAGGAAGGCGAATCTGCGCGTATGAAGGCCAAGCGCAAGTCGTTTAAAGCCCGTCACGGAAAAAACATAGCCAAAGGCAAGATGTCTGCGGCTTATTGGGCCGATAAGGTGAAGTGGTAGTGCCCAGTAAAAGTAAGAAACAACACAATTTTATGGCAGCCGTGGCAAACGACCCAAAGTTCGCTAAACGTGCCGGGGTGCCCCAAAGTGTAGGTAAAGAGTATGTAAAGGCCGACAGAGGCCGTAAATTTAAAGGAGGTGGTCCAGTGTCTAGTTGCGGTTCAAAAAGGATGCGAAGTGGGGGCAAGGTAAAGCCCGGTTACCACAAGATGCCAAATGGAGAGGTAATGGCAGATTCGGCCCATAAAGGCATGGCTAGCGGAGGAAAAGTTCGTGGCTGTGGTGTAGCTCGTAAAGGGCTTACAAAGGGTCGAATGGTATGATGCGCTGTAGGGGGATGGGGGCAATGAAACCTATCGCCTTTAAGAAGGGTGGTACGGTTAAAGATGATTGCTACCGGAAGGTAAAGTCGCAGTATAAGGTCTTCCCCTCCGCCTACGCCTCTGGGGCTATAGCTAAATGCAGAAAGGCAAAATCTCGTGGCCGTTCGTAAAACTCAGAAAGGCGCGGATTTAAAGCGCTGGTTCAAAGAAGATTGGAAAGATGTCCGCACGGGTAAAGAATGTGGGCGTCAGAAAGGGGAAAAACGGGGCACTCCCTACTGTAGACCGACTAAACGAGTTTCCAGTAAAACCCCTAAAACTGCTGGTGAAATGACTGCAGCAGAGAAGAAATCTCGCGTAGCCCAGAAGAAGCAACTGGGGCAACCTGCGGGCAAACCCAAAAGGGTTAAACCTTTGAAAAGGAAAAAGTAAATGGCTACTTCCGGTACAGCTACATTTAACATGGACTTCACCGAGATTGCGGAGGAAGCGTGGGAACGTGCTGGGCGGGAAATGCGTTCTGGGTACGACTTACGAACCGCACGTAGGTCTATGAATTTATTGACTATTGAGTGGCAGAATCGCGGTATAAATATGTGGACAATAGAGGAAGGGACGGTAAACCTCGTTGAAGGCACCGCAACTTATAGTCTCCCTGCCGACACTATTGATCTGTTGGAGCATGTTGTTCGTACCGGGGCCGGGAATGCCTCCACCCAGTCTGATTTGAATATAAGTAGAATTAGTGTTTCTACCTACGCCAGTATACCTAATAAACTATCCGAAGGCCGTCCTATACAGATGTATGTGGATAGAGGGCAAGCTAACCCCTCAGTAACGGTGTGGCCTGTGCCAGATCAGGGAACCGGTGGTAGTCCTTATTACATACTCAAGTACTGGAGAATGCGGCGTATAGAAGATGCCGGTACTGGGGTAAACACAGCCGACGTTAATTTCCGGTTTCTCCCCTGTTTGGTAGCAGGATTAGCATATTACATAGCGCAGAAGGACCCGGAGCTAGCCCCCCGTATAGGTATGTTGCAAGCCGAGTACGAGAGGCAGTTTGATCTTGCCGCACAGGAGGATAGGGAGAAAGCTACGTTATCCTTAACTCCACGTATTTACGGGGCGGTGTAACTTATGTCCCGCCAGTATGCTTCTTCCCAGAGAGCACTTGGTATATGCGATGTGTGTGGGTTTCAGTACAGGCTTCGTAAACTTAAAGAGCTTGTAGTACGGGGGCATAACTCTAATTTGTTGGCTTGCCCCGAGTGTTGGAATCCAGACCAACCGCAGAATAAACTGGGGCAGTTTATAGTAGAGGACCCACAAGCTATACGGGACCCGAGACCAGATTCAAATGAATATGCCCAGAGTAGAGCTAGACTCCAGCCAGTTACTGGCACGTTAGCTTTAGGGTCTATAGGAACGGTAACCATATCAATTACTTAGGTGATAAATTATGAAACGATCTAGTAAGAAAGCCCCTAAAATCGTAGAATATCCCGACCAGCCAGTAGTCTATAAGAGCGAGTGCTGTAACCAGCCTATAGATGTGAAAACTAGCGGTATTACAATGCGTGGCGGCGGTGCAGCTACAAAAGGACTGAAGTCTCGCGGACCTATGGCATAGGAGATAGGTGGTGAATTACACCGACCTTAAGACCAATATTCAGGACATATGTGAAGATAGCTTCACCGATGACCAACTTGCTATGTTTACGGAACAGGCAGAGCAGAAGATATATGCTGCTGTTGACCTCCCGGCAATGCGTAAAAACCAGACAGGTACTACGACTTCAGGTAACAAGTATCTGACTATGCCCAGTAATATACTTTATGTGTATTCTTTGGCGGTGGTGAACGCAGATGGGTCTTATGATTATTTGTTAGACAAAGACGTTAACTTTATACGTGAAGCCTACCCTACACCGGCAACTACTGGTACTCCGAAGCATTATGGGTGGTTTGATAACAATACGTTTATTTTGGGTCCTACGCCTGACGACAACTACACAATGGAGCTGCATTTTAGTACTTATCCAGAGTCCATAGTGACTGCTGGTACTACGTGGCTTGGAGACGAATTTGATTCTGCGTTGCTTAACGGTGCTCTAGTAGAGGCTATTAGATTTATGAAGGGTGAACCGGATATGGTTGCGCTGTATGAAAAGATGTACGCGCAAGCCCTTAGTCTATTGCAGAAGTACGGTGCCTATGATGTACGTAGGGATGCTTATAGAGGCGGACAGATGCGGGCGGGTAACGCATGAGTTTAGATGTTTTTGGCGGCGTAAATGTCGGGCAAATAAATGTTAGGTCGATTTCTAATAGAGGTTTTACGATTGAGGAGCTAGCGGAACAGGCTCTAGAAAAAATAATTTACGTCGGAGATAACGCTGACCCCGTTATAAGACAGCAGGCAGAAGCCTTTAAAGATAGGATACGGGATGTGCTTTTGATCTATCTAGCACAAGCAATACGTTCCCATAACACTACGGTAGCAAACCGTTTAAAAAGTGTTGGGCACGAAGAACTTATTAAACTTTTGGAGATTTAACCATGGCTATTACTGTAACCACAGCTATGCCTACTAGTTTTAAAGTAGAAATACTCAAAGGGCTGCATGATTTTACGGCCGCCGCAGATACGTTTAAGATTGCCCTGTTAAAAGCAACAGCTTCCGGCACTGGCACATACGGTGCAGCCAGTACTAATTATTCGGATATAACGGGTAATTCAGATGAAACTAGCGGTACTGGCTATTCGGCTGGTGGAAATACTTTAACCAGTGTTACTCCTGTAGCTGATAGCACTACTGCGGTTTGTGATTTTGGAGACACTACATGGTCTAGCGCGTCTTTTACTAGCTGCGGCGCTATGATTTATAACGTAACCAATTCAAACTCTGCTTGTGCAGTGCTTAGTTTTAGTGGAGATCAGACTGTAAGTTCTGGAGATTTCCAAATTACTTTCCCTGCCGCTGCCGCTGCCACTGCAATTATCCGTATAGCTTAATATGCTAGTAACTAGGGGAAGCAGATGGCATTTAATACTGCTGATTTTGTACAGGAGTCTACCACTACAACTGGTACTGGCACTTACAGTTTAGATGGGGCTAACACCGGCTACCAAACTTTTATAAGCGGTAATACTACGGGTGATACGGTACGGTTTAGTGTCACTGATGGTACTGATTGGGAAGTTTGCGAAGGGGTAATTACTTCTGGTACTCCCGACACTCTGACTCGTGGCACTGTGTTGGCTTCGTCTAATGCAGGTTCTGCGGTTAGTTGGGGTGCCGGGAGTAAGACTGTCTCCCAAGTATTTACTGCCGACGAAGCACTTAATATAGCGCAGACTGACGGCACATTAGCACAATTCGCTGCCACTACTTCAGCCCAACTTGCGGGAGTTATATCAGACGAAACAGGTTCTGGCGCTCTGGTTTTTGGTACTTCTCCAAGTTTAACTACTCCAAATATAGGGACGCCCTCTACAGGTACTTTAACTAACTGCACTAGCTTACCAATCTCTACTGGTGTAAGTGGTTTAGGTACTGGTGTAGCTACCTTTCTAGCCACCCCTTCTAGTGCTAATTTAGCTTCTGCTGTAACTGACGAAACAGGTTCTGGAGCGCTGGTTTTTGGTACTTCTCCTGCACTAACATCTCCAACAATGACGGGAACAATTCTGGAAGATGTTTTTGCGCTTTCCGGCACAACGCCTGCGCTTGACCCCGATAACGGGTCTGTTCAAACTCACACGCTTTCAGGTACTACAACCTATAGCGACAGCCTTGCAGCAGGTGAAGCCATTACCTTAATGATTGACGATGGCACTGCTAATACGGTGACTTGGCCCACAATGACTTGGGTTAATAACGCAGGGAGCGCACCAACACTAGCAACTACTGGATATACCGTAGTGGCCTTATGGAAAGTTAGCACAACTCTCTACGGAGCCTTAGTAGGAGATGGCACATAATGTTATGGCATAAGATACAGGGCGCTGGTGGTGTTGGTGGTGCTGCTGGTAGCTTCAGTTTTCTCAGTAATACATATCAAACTACGGGTGGAAGTCCGTTCACTTTTAGTAGCCAGAGCCTCGGTGATACTGATGGTGATCGTTGGATATTGGTATTGGGGTATTATGGCGGAGGAGATTTTAGGGATGAGATAAGTAGTATTACTTTGGGCGGAACCTCAATGACTCTTGCCACACGAATTGACAATGAGTCTCTTGGAACAGCTATCTTTTATCTAAAAGAAACAACAAGCAGCAGCGCAGATATAGTTGTGACTGCAGGTAGTAGTACTGAATGTGGAATTAGCATTTATCGCCTGATAAGCACGGCAACTGACCCATTTTCCAGTGGGGATTCAAGAGAAAATACTAGCACTGCATCAGTTAGCGCAAGTGGATTAGCTGTGATAGCTGGTAGCACTTCACAAAATGGCTCTACAAGCCCAACCGTTAGCTCAGATTTATCTGAAGATTTTACGCCTTATGATTGGGATACTAACGATTATGTTTTTGGATATAGTACCGATAGCGGAAACTCAACTAGCTCAATTGCGGGAGCCTCCAACAATTACAATCAATCCATTGCTGCATTCACTTATAGCTAACAACATTAGGAGAAAATTAAATGTACGTTAAAGCACCCAATAATGTTGCCGAGACTTACCCTTACTCAATCGGTGACCTTAGACGCGATAACCCAAATACGTCATTCCCTAAAGTGCCGCCAGACACGTTGCTGGCTGGTTGGGATATGTACCCTGTGACGATAGCTCAAGACCCGGCTTATGACCCAAGAACGCATAAAATAGTAAACGATGCGTTGCCTACTCTAATAAATGGCGCATGGATTCTTGCCAAGTCTGCTGTTGAGATGACGCAGGACGAGAAGGACGCATACAGGGCAAAAACTGTCAGGCAATACGAACTGGCAGTGCAAGACCACATGGACGAAAAAGTTGCAGAACGAGAGTATGACTCAATGATATCTGCTTGCACATACGCAACTTCAACGAATGTAAAATATGGCCCCGAAGGGTTAGCCTGCCTTAACTGGAGGGATGCTGTTTGGGATAAGTGCTACGAAGTGCTTGCAGAGGTAGATGCTGGCACTAGACAGCCACCTACGATAGATGAACTTATTGCGGAACTTCCAACTTTAACTTGGCCTTCTTAGGAGTGAGTCGTGCCCGAAGTCACAGAGAACCGTCTAGTAAGGCTAGAGAAAAAAATTGACGACCTCCAACACGCGGTTATTAGTCTCGCTCGTGTAGAAGAAAGACTTACTACAGTTTTTAACCGGCAAAGTGGGATTGAGCAGAAGGTCAACAACATGGACACCAGCATAGACAAGTTGCAAAGAAGTGCTGCTGCTGGAGCCTACATGGAAAGACTTTTCTGGATAGTAGTTGTTGCTGCTGTTACTTGGTTTTCGAGGCAAATATGATTAGTAAATTCAAGGCGTTACTGAAGTTATTTAAGAAAGGCCAAGTAGTATCTGACCCCCAAAAGTGGAAAACCAGACAGGTTACCAGTACCACAATAGTGGGTGTTTTGTATGCTCTTATAGGGGTAGCAGATGCTTTTGGATACAAGGTACCTGTAGATGAAGAGACGCTTACTGGTTTGGCTGTTGGCATTCTCGCTGTTGCCAATATCGTGCTCACCTATACCACGTCAGATAAGGTCGGACTGTAGTTTGTCGGTGTCCCCTCTTTCTTACGAGATTACAGGTACTAAAATGTATGTATGTTACTACAATTTTTGTACCCTTGGTGGAATAAAATTAACGGCTAAGTGTTTGATATAACTGATGTTTGGTGTAAATCCCTACAGTTTAGTCCCTTTTAGTGCTCTTAGCGCTAATGTAAACATTAACGTCACTGGCGTTGCAGGTACTGGTGCTGTTTCGGATGTAAGTGTATCTATAGATGACTCCATAGCTGTTACTGGAGTTGCGGGCACTGGTGCTGTTTCGGATGTAAGTGTATCTATAGATGACTCCATAGCTGTTACTGGAGTTGCGGGCACTGGTGCTGTTTCAGATGTTACTGTTGCAACCGTTAAAAATGTATCTGTTACTGGTGTTGTGGGTACTGGTGCTGTTTCAGATGTAGGTGTATCTGTAGGGGATTCGGTACTAGTTGTAGGGGTTGCAGGTACTGGTGCTGTTTCGGATGTTACTGTTGCAAACATTAAAAATGTATCTGTTACAGGTGTCGTAGGTACTGGTGCTGTTTCGGGTGTAGGCGTATCTGTAGATGACTCCATAGCTGTTACTGGGGTTGCAGGTACTGGTGCCGTATCTAATGTAAGTGTTGTAACAGGTAAAAATGTAGATGTTACTGGGGTTGCAGGTACTGGTGCTGTATCAAATGTAGCAATCTCTATAAACGAAAACATAACAGTTACTGGCGTAGCAGGAAGTGGTAACATAGGTTCGGTTACCCCGCAAGTAAGTGTTCTTACAAGCGGAGTTTCTGGCGTTGGAGCGGTAGCTCCGGTAACCGTACAATTTAATAAAAATGTAGACGTTGTAGGGGTTTCGGGCTCCGGTAATGTAGGAAACGTCCTAATAGTTGGATGGTTCCCGATAGATGAAGATCAAACACCAAGTTGGGGTGCTATAAGCGATGGTCAGACCCCGAATTGGGCAAATATAGATGATACTCAGTCCCCCGGATGGGGCAATGTAAGTGATGGTCAAACCCCCGGATGGAGTGATGTAGTTGATACCCAGACTCCGGCTTGGGTGGATATAGACGAAGCAGCTTAGGTAAATAATTATGGCTACTTATACTAATGATTTACGCCTTAAAGAAATAGGCACAGGGGATGAAGACGGCACTTGGGGTACCAGTACCAATACAAATTTGTCCTTGATAGCAGATGCGTTTAGCTATGGCACCAAGCAGTTAGCTGCGGATTCTAATGAAACTTTTACTATACCAGATGGCACGGCGGATGCTACTCGTGGGCTTTACCTGAAACTAACTTCTGCAGGTTCGCTTACTGCTACTCGGACAGTCACACTGGCCCCAAACACTGTAAGTAAAGTATGGATCATAGAGAACGCTACAACTGGGGGGCAGTCAATAGCTATATCTCAAGGCTCTGGTTCAAATGTCACTATAGCTAACGGCAGTAAGGCTTTTATCTATACCGACGGGGGAGGGGCTAGCGCTAATGTAGTCGATGCCAACCCTACGGCTGCTGCGGGTGGAACAGTAACAAGTGTAGATGTCTCGGGTGGCACAACAGGGCTTACTACTTCCGGGGGGCCAGTAACGGGTTCTGGCACTATTACGCTAGCAGGCACTTTAGCTGTAGCAAATGGTGGTACTGGGGTTACTACTTCTACTGGTACAGGTAATGTGGTTCTTAGTAGTAGTCCTACTTTGTCTTCCCCAAGTTTAACGACCCCAAATATAGGCACTCCTTCTGCTGGTACTTTGACTAGTTGTACGGGGCTACCAATCTCTACGGGTGTAAGTGGTTTAGGTACGGGTGTAGCTACCTTTCTAGCCACCCCTTCTAGTGCTAATTTGGCTTCTGCTGTAACTGACGAAACAGGTTCTGGAGCTTTGGTTTTCGGGACCGGCCCTACTATATCGGGCCCAACAGTAACCGGAGTTGCCGCGTTTACTGGGATTACTGAAGAGTATGTGGCTATATCTTCGTCGAGTGGTACTGCAACAGCAGATATGCAGACAGCTACAAATTTCTCTATAACTCTTACAGAGAACGTTACTACTTTTAATTTTAGTAACCCGGCTAGTAGCGGGCAAACCACATCGTTTACTTTGCGGGTAGTGCAGGGAGCGGGGCCGTATACTATTACATGGCCTGCCTCGGTTGATTGGGCAGCTGCAACTGCACCTACTTTAAGCACTGGTTCTGGTGATGTAGATATTTTTGTGTTTATGACTAGTGATGGTGGTACTACGTGGTACGGCTTCACGGCTGGACAGGGTATGGCGTAATGGGACTCGTAGCGGATAAGTTACTAAAAGTACTTAGAGAGTTAGTAGGCTGGGATTTATCCACGGCTACGTTTAATGGTTCCCCGTTAAATAGCTACTTTGTAGGCACCGAAGACGCTTTCCCATCGGGAGTCTTTTTCAGCGACGACGGCGGGAAGATGTATATTACTGGTCGCGCTGGCAGGACTGTAGAGGAATACACACTTACCACTAATTGGGATGTGAGTACAGCAAGTCTCACTTATACTTTAGATATATCAGGACAAGACTCAGCTCCAGAAGGATTATTTTTCAAGGACGGCGGCAGTAAGATGTACGTTATTGGGGCTTCAAACGATACAGTATACCAATATGGTTTTACTTCTAATTGGGATTTAAGTACAGCGAGCTACGATTCGGTAAGCAAATCAGTAGTATCACAAGATACAGACCCAGTAGACATAGCCTTCGGGTCAAGTGGCTCTAAAATGTATATTATTGGGCTCCAAAATGATTCTGTATATGAGTACACTCTAAGTCCTGCTTGGAGTATAACTTCAGCAAGTCTAGCAAATACTTATTCAATATTTTCACAAGAACCAACTGCACAAGGATTATTTTTCAGTTCGACCGGCGACAAGATGTATGTAACCGGCACCAATGCTTATGTATACGAATACGACCTCGGCACTAATTGGTCTTTAGCTTCAGTAACCTACAATTCTGTAAGCAAGGACGTATCCGCACAAGAAAGCATCCCGACAGGATTATTCTTCAGATCGAATGGCGAGGAAATGTACGTTGCTGGAGCTTCATCCGATAGAGTATACAAATACAATATCCCAACGGTTAATGCTTGGGATGTTTCTTCCGCGTCTTATACTTACCCTACGACAAACTACTTTTCAGTTTCGACACAAGCCTCGTTCCCAGAGGGGCTATTCTTCAAACCAGATGGTCTTAAGATGTACGTCATAGGTAGTACAAGTGATTCAGTGCACGAATACACCTTATCTTCCGCTTGGGATATAACTTCAGCAACTTTCACTGCAAGCAAATCAATTTCAGCCGAAGACGGGAGCGCAGAAGGAGTATTTTTTAAACCAGATGGTAGTAAGATGTACATTGTAGGAAGTGCAACCGATACAATTTACGAATACACGCTCGGCACTAATTGGGATGTAACTTCAGCAAGCTACTCTCCCAACAACATAAGCGTGTCGATTACAGCAGATACAAGCCCGTTAGGGTTATTTTTTAAAAGCGATGGCACTAAAATGTACGTTGTCGGGCAGCAAAACGACAAAGTATATGAATACGCCCTCAGTCCTGCTTGGGATATAACTAGCGCGACAAGCCCTTCTCAGGATTTTGTGATAGCACCACAAGACATAAGTCCAACAGACATATTTTTCGGGGCAAGTGGTACTAAAATGTACGTTTCTGGGACTCAAAACAATAGTGTGTATGAGTACGACCTGTCTGTCGCTTGGGATATAGGTTTTGCGACTTACTCTACAAGCAAATCAGTGCAACAACAAGAAAGTAACCCAACAGGTTTGTTCTTTAAAGATGACGGAACCAAGATGTATATTACCGGAAGTACTAGCGACGCAGTTTGGTCTTATGATCTCACATGAAACTATCGGCTTTTTTTGATCGTGAGGAGTTTGCCTGTAAATGTGGCTGCGGTCTGGCTACGGTAGATTCGCAGCTTTTGCAAGTGTTAGAAGGTATAAGGTCCCACTATCGACGGCCGGTTGTAATAACTAGTGGGCACAGATGCAAAAAACATAACTCTGAAGTAGGTGGGGGTAAAAATTCTTATCACTTACAAGGCAGGGCCGCAGACATTAAAGTTGTTGGGGTAGAGTCTGCTGAAGTATATGAATATGTGTGTGATACTCACAGAGATAAGTACGGATTTATACTATACGATACGTTTGTGCATGTAGATAGTCGGGATGTACCGTATAGGAATGCTAGTTAAATCAATTATTTACGAGGTTATTACATGAATTTCTCTATAAAGACAGCCATTGAAATAGCTAAATTTATACTTTTCGTGGTGCGATCAGTACGGGAACTAGTTGTTGAGATAGAGCAGGCCATACCAGAACCCGGTAGGGGCGCGGAGAAATTTGCTATTGTTAAGAAAACTTTGCTCACTGTAGCCAAGTATATGGGTATATCCAAAGCCGTGCTGGAAACTGTAGATGGCATGGTTGATGACCAGATAAATGAAGCTGTAGCCGAAGAAATAAACAACGGCGATTAACATGGTTGGGTGACTGCTATGCCTGTCAAAAAAATCCAAATACGACCCGGCGTAAACCGAGAGAACACCAGATATACCACAGAAGGCGGGTGGTATGACTGCGATAAAGTGCGGTTTAGGCAAGGGAGTGCGGAGAAGATAGGCGGTTGGGTACAGTTATCTACTGAAGTATTTGAGGGTGTGTGCCGTTCCCTGTGGAACTGGGTTACTCTGGGTGGACAAAACCTCATGGGTGTCGGCACCAGCCTCAAATTTTATTTAGAAAGAGGGGGAGCGTATTACGACATAACCCCCATACGGTCTACTACTGCGGCTGGAGATGTTACGTTTTCGGCTACTGCTAGCAGCGCGACTCTGACTGTTTCAGATACAGCCCATGGAGCAAGAGAGGGGGATTTTGTTACCTTTTCTGGCGCGGTAAGTCTTGGCGGCAACATCACAGCTGCTGTGTTAAATCAAGATTATCAAATACAAACAATAATAAACGATGACAGCTACACTATAACTGCTACAGCTACAGCCAATGCGAGTGATACAGGTAATGGCGGAGCCTCTGTAGTGGGTGCATATCAAATACATACGGGTGGTGCGCTAGCCTCCCCTACTACTGGTTTTGGTGCTGGTACATGGGGCAGTGGTACGTGGGGCACTGGGGGTACTACCGTGGTTGGGCTACGGATATGGTCCCAACGCAATTTTGGGGAAGATTTGGTATTTTGCCCCCGAGGCGAGGCGGTCTATTACTGGGATGCTTCCAGCGGAGTTACTACAAGGGCGGTTGATATATCTACTTTAGCTGGGGCATCGTCCAGTCCTACGATAGCAAACGTTGTGTTTGTATCGGACATATACCGGTTCGTCATGTGCTTTGGGTGTAACGACTATGGTAGCTCTTCCCTAGACCCGATGTTAATTAGATGGTCAGACCAAGAAGACGCAGCAAACTGGACTCCTAGCGCTACTAACCAAGCTGGCAGCCTACGGCTATCCAGCGGCTCTGAAATAATCGCGGTTACTCAAGGACGACAAGAAATACTTATCCATACTGACTCTGCTTTGTACGGTATGCAGTATTTGGGGTATCCGGATGTGTGGGGTGCTCAGTTACTTGGTGAGAACATATCTATAGCCAGTCAAAATAGCGTGGCGTATACAGGGAACATTGCGTTCTGGATGGGTAAAGACAAGTTTTATGTTTACGACGGCACGGTTAAACCGCTGCCCTGCAATGTACGCAAGTACATATTTAACGATTTTAACACCGAGCAGTATGACCAAGTGTTTAGCGGCACTAACGAAGGCTTCCACGAAGTATGGTGGTTCTATTGTTCTTCTGGAGTTACAAACGTTGACCGGTATGTGGTGTACAACTACGTTCAAAACATCTGGTACTACGGCACAATGGCTAGAACGGCTTGGTTGGATTCCGGACTAAGAGACAACCCCGTAGCTGCTACTTATAACTACAATATAGTCAACCATGAAGTAGGTAACGACGACAAAGAAGTGGATATAAACGACCCGCAGCCTATTACCGCTTACGTTACTTCTTCGGAATTTGATTTAGATGATGGGCACCAGTTTACGTTTATAAGACGTATGCTACCCGATGTTACTTTTGACGGCTCTACAGCGGATTCTCCGACTATAAACATGAGCTTACTGCCCATGAAGAACTCCGGTTCAGGCTACAATTCCCCCACTTCGGAAGGTGGAGTTAACAACGCGGACGTTACCAGATCGGCTACCGTGCCTATAGAACAGTTTACCGGACAAGTTTATGTTAGAGTTAGAGGTAGGCAACTAGCTATAAAGGTTGAGTCTTCGGCTTTGGGGGTTGCGTGGCAACTAGGTTCTCCACGGTTTGATATGCGACCCGATGGACGGAGAGGCTAATGCCTAGAAATTTATTAGGTAGAATGGCATCACCTGCTCTTCCTATAGCGGAACAGGGGCCTTTAAAGAGGTATTTAGATACCCTTAACAATATATTGCGGCTTTTCTTCAACCTTATTACCGCTACGATGAACAGGCTTACGGGAGAGCTGGGGGGCAGGTTTTTAGATATACCTAATGGACAATTTTATTCAACGACAGACCAAGCGATTGCAGTTATAAACACAGCGCAAGTTGTGACGTTTGAGAATACGTATTTAAGTTCTGGTGTGACCATAAACGGAGGGTCCAATAGCCAAATAACAGTAACGTATTCAGGGGTTTACAACTTTCAGTTTGTAGCCCAAGGTGTAAGCACTTCGGCGTCGGCCAAAAATGTCTACGTGTGGATAAGGCGCGACGGAACTGATATTGGATACTCCGCTAGGCATATGGTGTTGTCTGGGTCTAATGATAGTAATGACATATCTTGGAACTTTAACATTGATATGCAAGCTGGGTCTTATATAGAAATGATGTGGTCTTCGGACGATATAGATACCAAGTTAGATACAGAGACTGCGGCTAGCCCCCATCCGGGTGAACCATCTGCTGTTATTGCGGTAACTTTCGTGTCTGCATTGCCAGACTCCATACCAACTCCTCCATAGGTGATTTATGGCTGACACTGAATCAGGTACAGGTTCTTTTAACGACCCCCTAATATGGGAAGGCACTGTTTGGGGGGATGTTGGATTTGACCCACTCTCGATAATAGGTTCTGAGTGGGGTATTGATGTAGACGCCGCTTATGATGAAGCACTTGCGGTAAGAGAAGCCGAACTTGCAGGAGCTACCGATGCGCTTACTGCTTCGTCAGCATTAGCAAATATACAAAATGAAATAGCGCTATCTGGACTTGAGTATATTGTCGGCAAAACTAATGATGGGCAAGAGCTTACTCAAGATGAAATAGATTTTTTGATGTACCAAGTTGAAGCCGGGTATCTTGACTACGATGATCTTTCAGGTGCTTTTAATGTCCCCATAGATGATGTTGAAGCCTATTACACCGACTGGACGAATCGTTTTCAATTCCCGCAAGTAGGAGAAGGTGGAGTTCTTTCGGATGCTGATATTACTTATGTCATGGATGCCATAAAAAACGGTGATACTACTTTTAACGATGTAGGTGCATTTTATGGACTAGAGCCAGCTATAGTTGAGGCGTTTTATAACGATTACATTGGCCAACCTCAACCTCAAGAAAACCCCTATGCGTACTTGGATGGCGGGTTTGCAGACATTATGGCTTCGGGAGGTGCAGCGGGGCTAGAGGAAGACGAAATTGAGTATCTTATAGCCAACGCATCAGACGAAGATTTACTAGACTTTATAGATTACATATACGACGAAAGACTTGGCAAACTAACTTTAGACCCAGACCAGAGCTATGTAGATGAGTTTGGTAACGAAATAAAGCTAGATACCTACGATGACCTCTTTCAGTACGTAGATGATAAGTTTGATGGAGAGTTATCAAAGTTAACAGAGATAATGAACTCCGCTATTGAGGAGAGAGATGCCCGTGAACTAAGTCCGGGTATATTCGGCGCTATTACCGATACTGTAAATAAAATAGGGCGCACCATCGGTAGTGGTATGGACATGGTGTTTGATGCCCTCGGTATACTGAAACCAGATTTTAGCGTTCTTCAACCAAACATGGGCGGTGGAACAATTATATGGGGCACTCCTCAAGGGGGGTCTGTATTTGGTCGAATTGGTACAACACCCGGTAATACCGTTGTCGGTATACAAACAGGTGTACCTGCTTTAGATATCCTATTAGGTAACGTTGCTAGCATTTTAGCAGGCAGGATTGAAGCTGACCCAAATGTTGTTTTTACACAAGAAGATATATATACAGTCGTTCAGCAACAAGCCGAAGAACTGGGTCTCGGAGACGTAGAGCAGTTTAAAGACCTTTACGGAGACGTAATGGCAGAAGTAAAGACTCAGTTTGGTGAGGAGGAAAACGACAAAAACAACGAAAGCACTACAGCAGTAGATTTAGTAAGTGATGCTGGTGAAGTAAATAATGAAGTAAATGATGAAGTAAATGATGAAGTAAATGATGAAGTAAATGATGAAGTAAATGATGAAGTAAATAATGAAGTAAATGATGAAGTAAATGATGAAGTAAATGATGAAGTAAATGATGAAGTAAATGATGAAGTAAATGATGAAGTAAATGATGAAGTAAATGATGAAGTAAATGATGAAGTAAATGATGAAGTAAATGATGAAGT
>Ga0208899_1001268_pt1 | contig 17862 bp, 30 predicted proteins | sample VirMetDEL_Nov_24_FD_184518 | JGI IMG/M metagenome (GOLD analysis project Ga0208899, IMG submission 184518) | Aqueous microbial communities from the Delaware River and Bay under freshwater to marine salinity gradient to study organic matter... | ecosystem: Environmental > Aquatic > Marine >... | reverse complement strand
AAGAAGTTCTTCAGGGAGCTAAGCGTCAAGCGACAAGCTTCAAGCTTGCACAAACCGGGCAGACGTGTTAAGAATAGATTCAAAAGAAAGATATAGAAAGGAACGATTATGAAAACAAGTGAAGCGTTAAAAATAGTAGGAGGACTCTCTAAGCCTTCTAAGATGCCAGGCTGGGCCTATGGCCTTCCTGCTGCAGAATGTAAAACTGGCGGCAAGCTCAAGCACATCACCGGGTCGACGTGTGAAGGCTGTTATGCGGATAAAGGTTGTTATGTCTTTGCCGTGGTTCAGGCAGCTCAATACAGGAGATTAAGATCTATTAAAACACCGCAATGGGTCCGGGCAATGGTTGCTTTAATCAATTCTAAAAAATCTAAATTTTTTAGATGGCACGATTCAGGGGACGTGCAGGACTTAAAACACTTGCTAAAAATTTTTGCTGTATGTAGAATGACGCCTGAGACCAGTCACTGGTTACCAACGCGTGAAGCGTGGGTGAAGCCATACCTGGACAAGGCCCCGGACAATCTAACAGTTAGATTTTCTATGCCAATGGTTGATCAGGAAGCAGCGGCGAGCTGGCCTAATACGTCAACGGTTGTAAGCGGTGAAGGTAGAACCTGCCCCGCTCCGGATCAGGGCAACGAATGCAAAGACTGTAGAGCGTGCTGGGATAAATCAATTCATAATATAGCATATGGAAAACACTAATGCACGTATTCAAACATCCAAAATTTTACGAAGAATATCGAAAGCGCGCGAAGGAAGCGCAGCGTAACGCGAAGCGTCAAGCTACAAGCGACAAGCAGCAAGCAACAGAAGCGTCAAGCGACAAGCCTCAAGCATCAAGCGAATCATCAAGCAGCAAGCGTTGAATATGATCCCAGTCATCAAGCGCCAAGCACCGAGCTTCGCGGTGATCGGATCGTAGAGAAAGAATTTCTTTACTCTCATAAAGTTTTACAGAGCTCGGAGCGAGGGTCTGAAGTAGGATAAAGTTACGTTTGGTATGAGTTTGATGAAACAATAATTGGTGCGGTGAGAACGTCACTTTATGGTCGTTTGTAACCTTCAACTCACACATCAAAAAACCACACTTATCATTGTATCCCAATAGATCTGGCACGCCAAAGGATGCCCAAGACTCTAGTCTTGTCCACTGTATTTTAGGTGTTTTTCGCTTAACTAATTTCCAAAATTTTGTCTCTGATTTCACCGTACGATGTAATGCGACAGAACAGAATAATTCAGAAATAAATGGTATAAAACGAGTGTAAAAATAATTAATTTTTTGTAATTCATCTAGTCTACTAATAAAAATAATCGGTGTTTCTCTGTAGCACCAATTAATTTATTTTCAACTAATTTTATCTCTTTGATATCTTTTGGTCTCCATTTATTCTCACGTGAAACTATCTGTACCTTTGCATAGCCTCCAACTTCTCCTTTGTTAAACTTCTCAAGGATTTGCATTAACTCTTTTGTTCTTAAACTCATAACCCTTTTTGATCTTTTGTAAGTCCAATCTGTATTTTATCTTTCAAAGCTTTCTCCAAAATTTTTATTTTAGATCCTGCCTTTCTGCACTGTCTTTGCAGATATTCCTTTTGTTTAGTCAATTGGTCTATTTTATATTCTTGTTCATTCATCTTCACATACCTTCCTGGATCATAATTATTGTCCATATTGACTTGTACGTTATGTTACGCTATATGTCAAGTATGTCTAGAGGAAGACCAAAAGAATTAACACCCAAACAAATGAAGTTTGCTGAATTGTTTGTCACTCACGAAGGTAGAATGACAGCAACTCAAGCTGCTGAAGCTGCAGGATATACAACTAGACCAAGACAAACAGCTAGTGAATTACGTAATCCTAATCTTTATCCGTTGGTGGTTAAATACATTGGTGAACTCAGACAGGAACTACAAAGAAAATACGAAGTTACTTTTGAAAATCATATAGCTGAACTTGCAAAATTACGTGATGAAGCACGTGCTAAAGGTGCGTGGTCTGCAGCAGGTAATATGGAGATTGCAAGAGGTAAGGCCGCTGGTTTATACGTAGAGCAAAAGATTATAAAACACGGTAGACTTGAGGATATGACTGAGAAAGAACTAGAACTAAAAATGAAACAAATCATTGACGATCACAAAGGTTTGTTGATTGAAGGTGATTTTGAGGAGATAAAAAATGATGCAAAAGAAAGCAATGGAAGAGATAGACAATCAGGCGAAGATATACAACAGTCCGAACAGCACAGTGGATCAGAAGACAGCAGCGAAGCTGAAGTGGTATCAACTACTGAAAAAATACACTAATTTATTTTCGTCATCTTCTTCACCCAAGAACGTGGTATCATTGTCCGATCGCCGAAAGTAATACCGTTTTCATCCTTGTCATAAGATGCAAACATTTTAATAGATTCTTTGTCTTTTGAAAATATCCAGCCTTCATTAACCGGATACGCTAATTTCATCTTTTCAAATTCATTCTTATCTGCCCAACCAGAATCACTAACACAGTCTACCCATTCCACCCTATATTTGTGGTAAGGTATATCTTCTTTAGAATCATTCTTAACTAGCTTACGTTTAGATCTTTTAGGCATATCCCCTATATAGAATATTTTTGGGCTCCTTACTATTCAAAAAAATTTTCAAAATTGATTTCTTGTACCAGCTGTAAACCACTATTGTCGCACGTACCATTTCAAATCGTCTAGAAGTGTTGATTTTATTGACTATGTACCACTCTGACCATTTTGATTTTTCATTTTGGTCACTGTAAGTCATTGAAATATATACATAAATTGCAGTTCTGACCAAAATACCACTCAATTTGACTTTTTATTTTTTTTAAAAAAACTTATAAGCCCAAAAATTTCCCTTATAGTAAAAATATTATGGCAGTTTGAACAATATTTTGCCATTTTCTAGTCGCAATTTACTTACTTTCTTGTCTACTTTAGAATTATTCTTAAAAGCAGTGGTCTTATTCATAGGAATAAGTTGCCAATCAAAGTCAAATCCTTTGTCCGTGAGGTCTTTAAGATTCCAGGCACAATAAACACCATCGCTCCACGCTGCGATATACCCGGGCACCTTCCCGCTCCGCGCCCCGCTCTCCATCAACCACTGATATTTGTCCTGCTGTATGAAACAATCACCGTATTGCGTTGACGGCATATTTCGATATTTTAACTCGACAACATAGCTGTTGTTATAGTAATCTATATGGCTCATTTCTGAGACGTATTTTTTAATTAATGGGTCAGCACTAAATACCCTTTGGTTGAGATTATCAACCATTTCCTTCTCTTTTTGACGCCAATTAATCTTTGCTGAATACATAGTCATCGTAATACTCGTTGACCCTTTTTATAAATTTGTGTTTATAATTTCTAAATTCACTACCCTCGACTATAAATTCTTGGTAATAATTATCAGGATTCACCATCATAATTACGCCTTTTTTAATTGTTGTTTTATAGACATAATCGTGGGCCATACCATATGCGCCTAGCTGCATAAAATAATCATCGATCCACTCTCTTCGTTTTGGTTTATTAGTTTGTTTAAAATCAACCACAGCCATTTCACCATCGTGCATACAGACAAAATCAGTGGTGCCTGCATACAATCCGGGGTAATACAGTGTACATTCCGTTCCATAGTACTCTGAGACCTTCTTTAGGCCCTTATCAATGATAATTTTAGACATCCTCTCCGCTTCTTGACCTATATCAGTCAAATCACGGTATCCTTGTTCTAGGATATACATTTCTAAATATTTATGTAACGCCGTTCCACGCGCCGCAGATCTCTGTACAATCTCCCTGCTCCGCTGTAATCCAACCTTATCTCTCCAACGCTGTAAAGATTCTTCCGTTTCTTTCGGTTTAGTGGTAGACAAAATAGTAGTCACCGATGGTAACCGGTGACCACTGACTTCATACAATCGTTTACCTTCAAACTCAGATCGTGTTGAAGATGGGTATTGATACAGTTCGTTTTTCTTCATCGTTGTTTAGCAATCCACATTTTATAATGTTGTAAGTTAACTACGTTTTCAGGTGTTGGTTTTTCTTCAGTGTAATGTTGTATTACTTGTGAAAGTTTTTCAGCTTTAGTGTGAGCAAATGGAAACAAAGAAACCGCAACATTGTACGCATCACGGAAAGTGCATCTCCATCGGTATTGCATCTTGTGACCGGTCTTGTCTCTTGGTTTTTTATTGACAGTCCCCACACCAACAATTTGATGAAAAATATTAACAGTAGACTCATCGGTCATTGCCATCTCTAATGAGATTCTCCAACAATCGTAAGTACCATTTCTTTTTTTCTCTTTATACTTTTTATAATTAACACAACCCTCACCATCAAATAACCCTGCGGCATACGCAAGATTAAGCTGTTGATCAAAATAATCTTTATTCATTTAATTAAGACCAATGCTGCTAAGATAACTAGCATTATGAAGCTTAGCTGTTTCGGGGTCACTGACCACATACTCACCCTCCGATTTACATACTTTACATTGATAAACAAACTCAGTGTATTCGTGTTTAATATATCCATTTCCTCTACAATGAGAGCAAATAACTTTCTTATTTTCCTTTACCATTCTTCTTATCTCCTCTGTTTTCTTTGTAAAATCTTATTAATCTGGATAACATTTTAGACCGGCTGCGATCTGTTTTGTCAGCCATTTCTCCAAGTTCTTTCCAATCGGCAATATCGACAGATAAAGACTTATATTTTTCCGTGTTCGGCATATTATATTTCTCCTTTTGTTATGCAAACCATATGGGATTTTATAACAAAAAAACAAGGCTTGTAAAGGTTTTTATTTTAGGTTATAATTAGGGTCTCTTCTCACACCTTTTGTTTGCTCGTCCCGGTTTTCTTAACTGGGATGAGCACAAAAATGCAAGATTGCCTTAATTATGCCCCTTTTAATTCTCTACATTCAAATCGAATTGCTAATCTTTCTTTATTAATACGGTCCAAACCATAATAATATTCTTCTTCAGATAATAATCTTAAACTTTCTTGTGACAATGCATAACCTGCTATTGCACAATCGTAATGCGTTTTAAATTGATAACTAGGATAATGAGAATCAAGACATTTACCAGTGATCATACTACAAAGGTGTAGAACTAATATAAACTTCATACACGACCTTGTCGGTTGTATTTTTTATAACTTCTCTTTTCATTTTTGTTTAAAGATTTTTTATGACGCCCAGGACGTTTACGAGGTTTTGGACGTGGTACATAGTGTACAAATTTTTGTTTAGCCATTGTCCTGGTGTTTTTTAATTAAATCTAAATCTGATTTTTCTAGTTTCATATATCGAATGCTGCCATTGATATGTTGTTTAGTATCTTCACCGCAGTGTGTGCATCTGTAATAATCTTGTACAATACCAACTAAGATTGCATTCTCATTACAATACTCACAATGTCCAACTACTGTGTCGACTTTGTTAAATAATTTTAATTCTATAAATTTACTCATTTAGATTCTTTTATCTCTAATATTCTATATTGTCCAGAATTCCAATCTTCTTCAACAATAGCTTCAACTTCTCCACACATCCATTGAACACTATCACTTGTATTTCTTTCAGCAATTCTTTTTGATTTCAAACATTCTGATATGGAATTTTTATACATATGTTCCACAACTTCCCCGTTCATCATCATACATAATGCAATAACTATTTTTACCATTAATGATTTCCATTTAATTTTCCAATATTAGCTCTAACGCTATCTTTTAATTTTTCTACATCTATCTGTAATTTGTTTACATCCATTTGTAGTCTTTCAATATTAACTCTATTGTTCATCATACCATCAACTCTTACAGTTAATTTTTCTAATCCTTCTGCAATATGTTCTAGTAACATAAACTGTTCCTGATCGATTGGTTTCTGTGCTGAAGCTTCTAATAAATCTTGTTCAAATAATTTATTAGCAGTTTCTAGTGCATTGAGTCTTTCAATTACACCAAACGCAAACCACGCTCCAATGACCACAGCCGCAATCAAACTAATTAGATTCCGTAATGGTAATCCAATGTTAGTATTTTCGTTTATTTTCATTTCCAGTCAAATAACCAATCAACATACTTCTTCCACCATTTTTTAATTTGTTTAATCATAGTAGGGTTCTCCTTAAAACACACAAAATCGTGTGGATGTTTACAAGTTGGACATAGACAGTTGTCTATCTCACATTTCTCCCCACAATGACAATCGTGATTACATACAATACAAATCATATTATATCCCCTGTAGTCTTGGATCTTTTGAAGTTATATTTTTTTCTGCTTTGGGTCTGGAAATAGAATCCATACTTCTTTTACGAAGCTGTACTTTAGCAGATTCCTGCTTTCTTCTCTCATCTATTTGCTTTTTTAAATCCCTAATTAAATTCATTTTTCCTCCTTCGTTTCCATCTGATAAAACATTTTATCAGAGTCTTCCGTAACCATATCGTTATCTTCCGCATCCCAATAAGTAGTTTGGACTTTATAGTCAGGCCAGCTGCTATCAGTAGTATAACTATTAATATGCCAAAGTATACGATTATTAGGCTGAGCAGCATAGTTGCCGTTAGCAAGTTCCATAATGTGTGCACATTTATGTTCTTGAGGTATTTCACTATGTTCTGTGTCTAGTATATTAGTCTCTGGATGCGCCCAGTCAACCGTAAAAAGATATTTGCCGTGATAAAATTTTTTATCTAAACCTAAAAACTTACCATTTACACCAGCCAACCAATCAAAACAATGGACACTAGGCCAATAACTAAAACAATTCCACAACTCCAATTCGTGCGTCTGCATATCCGGCACATCGGTTCTGGAAAACTTTTTTTGAAAAAACGCTGATATAGGCAAACGCCAATAGCACGCACCATTGGGTAGCATAATATTAAATAAGATTGCACGACCTGAAATAGAGCTAAGACCAAAGATAACACAGTCACTAGACTGTTTTTTATATTTAGGATCCAAGTCATACAGATACTCTTTACGGACTTTACAGTAAATTGGTGGTATGTTCGCGTTAAGATATGCCATAGTTTCCTCATTTAATATCTCCCCAGTTTTTTCCGGACTCGTAGTCTACCTTATTTGGTACCTCTAATGCAATACATTCTTCCATTATTTTTATAATTTCAGTTGCTTGCTGGTCATTTTCTACAGAAATGTCAAGTTCATCGTGTACTTGTATATGCGGCAATACACCATTTTCATAAAGTGCAACCATAGAAATTTTAGTCATATCTGCAGCTGATCCTTGAATCAATCTATTTAAAGCTTTGTAAGTTCCTGCTCTTTTTATTCCTGGACCATATTCTAATATTGCTTTTTCTCTTGGCAAAGCTTTTAATCCAAATTCATACGGCTCCCAAAAATCAAAATGACAAAGTCTTCCACCATACGTTCTTATTCTTCCTAAATCTTCTGCACGTCTTGATACTGCTTGCATCAATTGTTTTACAAATGGTGCACGTTGGTGATATTGATTTAAAAGTTTTTCTGCAGAGTCTTGAAGTAAACCTAGTTCTGCCATTAATTTATTTTTACCCATACCATACATAATTCCAAGATTAATTGTCTTCGCTTGTTTTCTTTCAATGTCAGCCATATCCGCTACAGCCTGGTGAAAGTCTGCGTCTCCTTTACGATATGCATCCACGATCCCCGATACACCGTCCAGTTTTTGTAATGATGCATAGTGTACTAATAGTCTTGGTTCTTGTTGTGAGTAATCAAAACAACCCCACTTACAACCTTCTTCAGGTATAAATATAGATCTGATCATAGGACCCAATACAGGATTCCGTGCAGGAATTTGTTGTAGGTTAGGATTATAATAACTAAATCGTCCTGTAACCGTACCACCTGAGTCTGATCTTATTTGATTGATGTCAGCGTGTATTCTTCCTTTGTGTTCGTATTTTAAAATTGTTTCTATAAAAGTTGAGTTTGCTTTATTGATTTCTCTAGCTTCATTAATTAGTTTAGCAATCTCGTGTGGATGAGTTGCTAAAAAATTTTTTGTAAAACTAGGATTACCTTTATCTGTTTTGTCATAAGGTATATTAAGTTTGTCAAATGCTTTAGCAATTGATCTAGCTGCGTGTATTTCAACCTCTAAACCGCATAAATCCTTGATTTTATTGAGTATTTTACTCTCTTGTTCTAATAAATTTTTTCTAGTTTCGTGTGCTTTTTCTACATCAACTCTTACACCTTTAAATTTCATATCTACTAAACAAGGAAATAATCTAGTTTCAATATCAAAAATTTTATGCAAATCCTGTTTTTCCATTTCAACTTGCATACGTTCCCAAAGTTTTAAAGTCACTAACACATCACGTTCAGCATACTCACCTACATTCATTGCAGGTAATCTCCACATATCTGCTTTAGCATCGATCTGCCATTCTTTTGCTGCTTGTTTTAATTCTGATTCATTCTTACCAATACCAGTATATTCTTTTCCAAGTGAATCTAGTGTGTATGAAAATCTATTTTCATCAACTAATGATGCTGCAATCATTGTATCTACAATTCTGCCATTGATGTTTAATCCTAAAGATCTAATCCAACATACATCGTACATTGCATTATGAAAAACTTTTGTTGCAGGAGTAGCTAATACATCTTTAAACCATTTTAAAACTAATTGTTTATCCATATTACCACCTGCTTCGTGTGCAATAGGAAAATATCCTCTCCAACCTTCTACCGCTACAGCAATACCAACAACATATCCATCACCTACAACGCTCCCCGATCCACGTTTAATTAAGTTAGGATCACAAGTCTCTAAGTCTATTGCGATTATTTCGTGTTTAGATAAATCAGGAAATTCTTCAGGTGGTACCCATTCTGTCTGGGGCCTAAATATCATTGGCATCTGCATTATTTATCCTTGAGTTTTTTAATTTCTAAATCACAGTAGTGTTTTATTTTCTCAAGATCTTCTATACCATTTTTGTTTTTATATCTACAAACATATTTTATTACGTTGCCTTGAAAAAATGATAAATCATTCTTTGATATAAACTCATAAGGTTGAATGCGAAAAGTTTTATAATGATTCCCGCCTATCTGTTTATTTTGTGGAAATGCTTCTTCTAGTAATCCTTTATTTGTCATTAGTGTTTCCTCGTTACGTCTTGTTCTTCATCTTTTGGGTAATATACATCAACGATTGCTTTACATTTAGGACAAGAAAAATTTGTCACTAATTGATAAAAATCATCTTCATCAGATATATCGTGATCACCACCCCATATTAGTTTTGTATTACAGTGCCAACAGTTCATAGTATGTACGCCTTATCTGTGTTTCTTGGTTCAACAATATGTAAACTTTTTTTGGCACGTGTTACACCAACATAAAAAAGTCTATGTGTTTCATCAGGATCATAGTCATAAGATTTTACAGCTGCATTAGATAAGTCTGGTAATATTAAAACATTATCAGCTTCACCACCTTTAGCTGCGTGAATAGTAGACAAACTAATTCTAGGATTTTGATTTATCTTTTCACCTTTTGCTAACATAGTTCTTATGTATCTCTCCTCTGTAATTGATAATTTTTTAAAACTATCAAACCACACATCACTGTTTAACAGACCGTGATTGTTTTTGCAATCATCAATTGTGTATCGTTCATCTGATCGTAAAGTTTTACCAGAATTATATCCTGGTGTAACTGATGGTCCTAAAAACTGATAAATATTTTTAACTTCTAGGTAAGAAAGATCGCCACCTTTTCGCCACTTTTCCCAATTATTAATTGCTATCAATAACTCCAATGATATTGAATTTTTTCCGCGATGTGAAAAATACCATCCTTGTATTTCGCACAAATCTTTTACATCTTCTAAAAAATAGTTTGCAGAAGATAAAACAAGCCATTGACCACGTGACATATCAACTTGTGTCAGATCCGTATAATATTCTAATATTCCCTCTTCTTCTCTTGGCTTATATTCTTTTTCGTATCTATCGCTAATTTTAGAAATAATTCTTTGTGATAATTCGTGTATAGGTCCACCAGGTATACGGTGTGATTGATCCAATACTTTTATATTATCAACTTCGTTTTTTAATGCAATAAAGTGTGATATATCAGCACCAGCCCACTTAAATATTGCCTGATCATCATCACCTGCAATATAAGTTTTCTTTGCTTTCTTCCACATTGCCTTAACCATTTGCCATTGTATTAATGATAAATCTTGAGCTTCATCAATAAATAAAACATCTAAACTAGGTGCAAGATCCTTTTCTACAAAATCAATAATCAAATCAGTAAAATCTTTCATACCTCTTTCTTTTTTAAATTTTGTAAGTTCTTGATCAATTAATACTAAAGTATTTCTTTCTACATCTATGTTGTGTACGTTCTTATCGTATTCTTCTAATACAGATATTTTTTTAACTCTAGCATTGTTTATAATTTTTAAGTATTCATTATCTGAATCAAACACACCATCATCCAAAGAATAAAATGCTTTCTTAATTGGTATACCACAAAGTCTACCAAAATCTTTGTAGTCTTGAATTTGCATCATACGATCTTTATTAGCTCCTAGTAATCTAAAAGCCATAGAGTGTAATGTTCTAAAATAATTTAATTCTTTTTTAGGGTCGAGTTGAAATCTTTCTGCAGCTCTTTCAATTGCTTCATTAGCTGCTTTTCTTGTAAAAGAAAAATATCCTATTTTATTTGGTGAAATACCACTTGATAAAAAATCATCTACTAGATCTAACAACGTTGTTGTCTTGCCTGTTCCCGGTGGTCCTAATATTATTGTCTTCATATTTCTTTAGTTTCCTTTCTAATATACTATTTTTTGTTTTAAGTTTTTCGTTTTCCTTTGTTAATTCTTCTATCTTTAATCTAAATCTCAAATGCCAATTTGGTGCAATATCTTTGTCATACATTAAAAGTGCTCCTCAACATAAGTTTTCTTACTTGTAGCTGCTTCCAATGGTTTCATAGTTTTTATTTGTATCACTCTTGGTCTAGAGTTTTTTAATTCCATTCTAGGTTCACCTACAAATTCTTTTAGTTGTTTAATTAAATTACCTGTTTTAGTTTTATCAAGTTCCCAATTATTTCTTTTTGCAAAAGAATAAAAGTCAGACATCCTAAAATAAGTGTATTCATTTTGATCATCTGTCCAGGCAGTTTTATTTAAAATATCTTCTTTAGTTCTTGCTTTAGATCTATTAGTAGTAAATTCAAATATTAAAGACGATAACTGTGTAGTGTTATCTAATGATTCTAAAGGTTCATTAGTAATTACATTTTGTATTAAAGGTTTTAAAAATAGTTGTCTCCAATCTTGTGCTTTTACATTTGGTATAATTAAGTTTGCTTGATCTAAACACGCTTTTGCAAATTCTACTGGTGAATATAATTGTTCTGTTGTTAATTCTATTCTTGGACTTTTACTTTCATTACCGATTGTTAAAAACCATTGTGGTGGTTTAGAATTAAATTTTGTTAAACTATGTAGCTCTGGCATATGTTCGTCATCAAAACCCACACCATATCTTTTAGTTCTACAGATTGCAGATTTACATACACCATTTATAGGTGGTTCTTTACATCTGTATTTATCATAACCTTTTTTATTTAATGATTTTATTACACCTTGTACTTCTGATGATTTTAAAGGTGGATTCATAAATTTTACATTAGCCTCTTCTAATAAATCTTCCCATTTATCTGGATCTGCTTTTTTAAAAAATACTCCAATATTAAATAATGCATTATTTCTACCACCTTCACCAAAACCTGTTTCTGCTAAAGTATTTAAACAAGGTGGTCCTTGTTCAAACGTTTCTTTTTTCTTAGGTGTTTCTATTTTTACATCTGCAATTTGTTCTTCAGTACAAGAATACTGTTCATACATTGAAAAGAATTTATTTATATCTGCTGCATTACCTTCATCATCAATTGCATATCGTAAACTTTTATCTCCATTGTGGTATGGTAAATTTAAAAAATTACCTATGTCACCACGATCAATCAATATTTCAGTTTGTTTCGGAAATATTTCACAACCTTCTTTATCTAAAACTTTAGAAACTTTTTTTAAATAGTCTTGTATTATCTGTGCACTAGTAAATTCTTTCATAAATAAAAATACGTGTGCACCACCAGATTTAGATCTAAATACAATTAGTGGAAATTTATTTTGTCTTATATTATTAATTAATTCTTTGTGATTTAAATTATAATCATCAATATCTATACAACCCCATTTACATTTATTGTCTTTGTTAATTGGAATAATTCCTAAAGCAGGTTCTTTACCTTGTAGGTGATCTACCCATAATTGTTCTGAAACTTCTTTACGTACGATAAAAGCTTTACCGCCTTGTTTGCCATTCGATCCACGATCCCCTTTTATATATTGACCGTACGCGCTGTCTAATCCTTCAAATATATTTCTAAATTTCTCTATCATTTCTATCCTTATTTTTTATGGGGCCCGAAGGCCCCACAACAACTAAAACGGAGTTTTAGCTGACTCTTCTTCACTATGCTTTGTTTGCACGTCACCAGTTTGAATACTTGAAGCAAACTTTTTAGAATCTAAGTAAAGATTTTTATCTTCATTACCTAATATTCTATCTTGAGTTACACTCCAACCATACCAAGAACCTTTATCGTTCTTTTGTAGGTTTGACTTCAATCGGTAAACTACACCATTCATTGGTGGTCTACGATATTGTCCGTTCACTTCTATTTGAACTGACTTCATCATAGAGTTCCACTTCTTACTTACAGTCAATTGTGTTGACTTCATCGTAATCAATGCAGGTGTCATAGCCCCACTCTTTGTTTTTACCATTACAAAGTAAGATGCAGTCTCTTCAAGATAGTTACCGTTTGGTAATCTAATCTTAGATCCTTCTCTTTTACCTGTAGCAATGATTGCAGAGTCTGGTTGATGTACCGCAACTGGTGCACCAGGTCCATCGCCTCTGTCTCTCCATTCTACAAACTCTTTTTTGTAATAGCAGGGTACAACTTCAATACCCTTTTCACCATCATACAACTCGTTAGTGACTGTGTTGTATATCATACCCGATTGAGCACCTTCGATATACTTCGCATCACCTTTAGTTATTTGCGGTGATAGTTGACCTAGTATTCTGATGAATGGCAACTGCATATCATCAGTTGTCATATTCTCAAAACCTTTATCTAGGTCGTCTTTGAACAAGTCTAAAGACTTGTCTTTTCCATTAGCCATCATTTCAGTAGCCATTGTCGTTTCCTCCATTATTATTTCCGAGTTATTTTAGTTTTATCTTTTATAAATAAATTAAAAAGATCAGAGGGCATATCGAGCCCGGACTCGATACGCTCCCTGTAAAGGGCCTTCAATACCATCGGTTCTACTTTTGTCTTAGTAGAAGGTTGATAGCCATTTTCAGCCGCAAGGTCTAGCAAACGCTGCGCCTTGTTATCTTCGCCAACACCAAAACTAACAGCAACCTCATTTTTAATAAGATCACCTAGTTCATTGTCTCGAAGCCATTTATACGCTGACTCTATTTGTTCTTTGTTAACTGTACAGTTATAAGTTTTTGCAACTGTAACTGCACTACCGTCAGCAAGTTTCAATTGTGATAAACCTTGTTCTTGCATAAGTTCAGGTATCACTTGAGAACTAATTCTATCTGATTCATCTTTGAGTTCTTTTAACTCTTTTTCTTTTTCAAGAATTTTATCTTCTAATTTTTTTAGTTTAATACACTGTTCAGAAATATCATTAGAATCTATTTCATCTAATAAATCCTTACTGTCTTCAAACATCATATCTTTTATATCACTCATATTTATCCTTTCTTGTATAAATTAAATTCTAACGGATAGTATCTACTTTCATTTCTATCCCATTTCAACATTTTAAATTGTCCATTTGTAGTATCACTAATTATTGCAGAAGATACCCCAATGATTGCAGGATCTCCAATCAATAAAATGTAATCTTGTGGTCTTACATCTTGTAAACATTTTTTCATTGTTTGAATGTAAGGAGCAGGACTCATATAAATATTATCTAATCTTGGTCTACAAATAACTAAATAACCAAAATCAGATGCTGACAAAATATTTATACTTGGTGCAGGATGCTGCAACACATATACAAAATTTTCATCAGGATTTTCTCTATAAAAAGTTTTAAACTCTTCTAAACTTTTTGGTTTATATAATTCAAAAATTCTGTTTTTCATAAATTTCTATTTCTTGACAACTATATAATTTACACTATATTGTTTGTCAATAGAAAGATAAAAATAAAATTATGGTAGAACATTATAGGTATAAAACTAAACCTTATGAGCATCAACTTGAGGCTTTAGAAAGGTCATATAATAAAACTGCATTTGCATATTTTATGGAAATGGGTACAGGTAAATCTAAAGTATTAGTAGATAATATTTCTATGCTTTATGATAATGGTGAAATAAATGGGGCATTAATTATAGCACCAAAAGGTGTTTATAGAAACTGGATTTCGCAAGAAATACCAAATCATTTAGCTTCACATATTAAACCAATTAGTGTATTATGGGATCCTTCAACTTCAGCCAAAAAACAAAAAGAACTTAACCAAGTATTTAAACCTGGTTTTGATTTACATATTTTAGTTATGAATGTTGAAGCATTCTCAACTAAAAAAGGTGTGGAGTTTGCATCACGATTTTTAAATTGTCATAAAACTATGATGGCAATTGATGAGTCTACTACAATTAAAAATCCTAAAGCACAAAGAACAAAAGCGATTATTGGTTTATCTTCTTATGCAAAATATAGAAGAATACTTACAGGATCACCGGTAACTAAATCACCGTTAGATTTGTATATGCAATGTAATTTTTTAGATCCTGAATTGTTAGGATTTAGTTCTTACTATGCTTTTAGATCAAGATATGCTGAATTGATGAATGCACGATTTGGTGGATTCAGAGTTCAAATTGTTAAACATTATAAAAACTTAGAGGAGTTATCAATGAAGTTAGAACCATTTTCGTACAGAGTATTAAAAGAAGATTGTTTAGATCTACCTGAAAAAATATATCAAAAAAGATATGTTGAGCTTACACCAGAACAAACAAAATTATATGCAACAATGAAACAAATGGCTCTTGCAGAATTAAATGGTAAAAAAGCTACTGCACCACACGTACTAACTCAAATGATGAGATTAAATCAAATTATATGTGGTCACTTCAAAGATGATAATGATGAAGTACAAGAAGTTAAAAGTAATCGTGTAAAAGATTTATTATCAATACTAGATGAAACAGAAGGTAAAGCAATTATTTGGGCTAACTATATTTATGATGTAGAACAAATACAAAAAGCTATTGCAAAAGAATTTGGTGAAAAATCTGTTGTTACTTATTATGGTAAAACTCATACTGATGATAGACAAGAAGCTATTGAAAGATTTCAAAATGATGATGAGTGTAGATTTTTTATAGGTAATCCACAAACAGGTGGTTATGGTATTACACTTACTGCAGCTAATACAGTTATCTATTATTCAAATGGATATGATCTTGAGAAAAGATTACAATCAGAAGACAGAGCACATCGTATTGGACAGAAGAAATCTGTAACATATATCGATATGATAGCTGAAAAAACAGTTGATGAAAAAATTGTAAAAGCTTTGAGAAAGAAAATAGATATTGCATCTGAAGTCCTTGGTGAAGAATTAAAAGAATGGATCTAAACTAAATCGACTGCTTTACCTATTATAGGTTTATATTTTGTTTTTTTATCCTCATCTTTATAAGCTCTTAAAAATTGTTTACGTGGATTTTCAGATACATAACTACAATGTACCCACCCACTATTAGGTTCACCTGGAACATAGTATTCTAAAATCATTTGATCATAGTCAAGGTTTTTATAAATCCAGTCCGCAACTTCTGCATTGTCTTTACCCATACATTCGAAGTCAGCTGCTTCTGCTTTAGTATGTTGTGAATTAATTGAACTACCTATTTTTATACATAAGTCTGGACTCCTAAACCCCGAGGTAATGGTTACTGGACCAAAATGATCACGTACCGGCTGCAAAATATTTTCACACAGTAATTTTAATTTTTCTATTTGATTTGCATTAGGATTGTTATCTACACCTAATCGTACAGCAGTATCCGATTTAATTAACTCTTGTAGAGTAAAATTACGGGAAAGGTTCATTTTTTTATTTTATAAAAATTTCCATTAATAGAGACATTGCGACCGTACCCACAGCCGCCAAGAGAACCCAATAGATCTTATCTATCTTACCGCCCAATTTCTCGATGTCATCGTGCATATGTTTTAAATGATTATTTTTTATTTGATATAAATCTTTTTTGACACCGGTAATGTGTCCATATAAAGCTACGATATGTTCTCTAACATTTTTAGGTTGTATGCTCATTGTTATATTCTACCTAACTTATCGAGTAAATCAATCTTTTGTGCAGTAGTTAAATTGTTAAAATTAGCGCCAACTCCTGTTACTGCACCAGGTAATTGAAACTGTCCTGCTTGACCAACTATTTGAGGATCAGGCATTGGTGGTAAACCTATATTTCCTTGTAATTGTTGCATTGTTTCTTCAGCTGCATCAAATGGATTTATAAGTTCTGGTATTACTTCTTCTGTTAAAGGTGTATTAGATAACTTATCTCTTATACTAAATATTGCATCAGCAGCTTGTTCAAAAGGATTTGGTACACCTAATTTATCAGCGTTTTCTTGAAATACTTTTTGTACATCTACAGATATATTTAAAGGTCTAAATATAGCTTCGTTCAATGCACCATAACTTTTCTTACCAACACCTCTATCAATAAATGATTTTGCAAGTTTATCTTCTGATAAATTTAAAAGTTGAGCAGCTTTCATATCTTGATACATATTTCTATTAACACCAAACAAAGCTCTGTTTGCATTAATATATGCATCAACAATTTGTTTAGGTGTAACTGGTCCACCTCTTAAAGTTTCTCTTGTAAATAATTGTCTAGAATTTCTAACTCCTGATTGATATTCAGCTATTTTAAAATCTAATGCTCTTTCAGGATCTACTTTTACAGAACGTAATCCAACAAACCCTGCAAGCTCAGGACCTAATTCATAAGTTTGACCATACTTATCATATTTACCTTTTTGCAATACATCTACAGGTTTGATTGCTAAGTCTAATCTTTTTAATTGTTGATAGTTTAAAGGTGCTTGAGCTTTAACTAAATGACCAAGTGCTTTTTGTAATTTAGTTCCTGGTGCATCTTGTTCGTTAAATACTTGTGATCCTTCTCTAGTTCTTCCACCTCTTACAAATAAATCTGTTAATGCTTCTGTCCATATTGATTCTGATACGAATGGTTGTCCTAATTCTTTAGTTGCATTAATAGTACCAAGTATAAAATCATCCATAATTCCATCTTGATCTTTTTCACCTGCTTCAACTGCATTAATTACATTCTGTAATGGTCTCACCAATGTATCGTATGCGTTTGCGTGACTAACATCTGTATATTTAAAATTACCTTCATCGTCTTTTTGTACAAACAAAGTCGAGTTTTTAGACCACGGTGCAACATATCTTCTTACTGCTTCAAACTCATCTCTTGATACATCATAGATTGCTCTACTTGCTTCCATTGTTGCATAAGGTACAGCTGCAGCTGTGGTAGTTAAACCAAACAATCTTCTATATCCTATTGATGCTAAAGGTCTTACTTCTTTACCATCAACAGTTGTTTTATAATTTATTTCTTGTA
>Ga0208899_1001265_pt1 | contig 17889 bp, 10 predicted proteins | sample VirMetDEL_Nov_24_FD_184518 | JGI IMG/M metagenome (GOLD analysis project Ga0208899, IMG submission 184518) | Aqueous microbial communities from the Delaware River and Bay under freshwater to marine salinity gradient to study organic matter... | ecosystem: Environmental > Aquatic > Marine >... | reverse complement strand
GCCTGAGTTCTTTAGACCTGTGTACGATACTTCGGGGGGAGCAAGACCAAAGTCGGGATTGAGTTTTACTAAGACTGCCAAAAGAGGCAAGCAAGCATTAGCAGAAAAGAATAAACCTGAGCTAGGTAGCTGGATACAGTGGAGGTCTTCTAAAGCTACGGCTTTTGATGGAACTATATTGCATAGGTACGTAGCTGATGAGATATTTAAAACTGTAGATGTAAACGTTGAAAACAGACACTCAGTCGCTCAGTTTTGTGTTGTGAATGGAGAGACAGGTTTGCCGTTAGGTAAAATGTTGTACACTTCTACAGTTGAGGAGATGGAAGGAGAAGTGGAGTTGTATCGTAGAATGTGGGACGAGTCGGATCATACAAATAGAGATCCTGTGACGAGGGAAACATCAACTGGTCTTTATAGGTATTTTTTACCAGCAGACGAAGCTCAGGACAGGGATAAGTATGGGAATGTAAACAAAGAAGAAAATAGGAAAAAGATAAATTCTAAAAGAAGCCAGCTTGAAAAGAATCCATCTATGCTGCAATCTTATATAAGAAAAAATCCATTAAACTGGATGGAAGCTTTTAGATACGCAGGGGATAATAGTTGTTACGACAACACAATAATTAATGATCAAATAGATAGGATAGCTTGGCAGAGAGATGAAATATTTGTAAATGGTAACTTTGTTTCTGATAGTATGGGTCACGTCTCTTTTGAGGAAGCTGATAATGGCAGGTTTAAAATGCTTAAGGCATATTTAGATAATCCTATTCAGATTGATCAGGATAAGCCTAGTAGCTCAACATTCAGTATGGGTGCCGATACATTCGACCACAATACTACAGAAGACAACAGAAGATCCGATGGTGCGATATATGTATTGTGCAGGAGTCATATGATTCCAGAACTTAATATGGCATTTGTTTGCCAATACTTGCACCGTCCAAAACTAGCTGAGATATTCTTCAAAGACCTAGCGTACTGTGCTAAGTTCTTTGGGTGTAAAGCGCTAGTGGAGAACAACCGTATAGGATGTATCCAATGGATGCAAAAAAACGGATACAGTAAATACCTGTATTATGTTACGGGTCAAAGAAACGCAGGTATAGCCGGTAGTAAGAAGTCGCATATGATGATATACGAAACTACTAACGATTATATCAATGAGTATATATCTAACTGCAATTACTTGGAGTTGTTGGAAGATTGGTTAAGATTTGATCTTAGCAATACGCAGAAGTACGATGCTTCGATGGCAGCAGGATATGCTCTAATACATAATATGTACAACGCTCCAAAGGTTAAGCGAAATGCTACGTCTTCGGAGTCTTTTATAGATCCTAAAAGATTATTTGGAAACCAAAAATTAAGAAGGAATGTCCACTATTAAACAGACAAAATTCCCGTCACACCTCATACCAAACGAAGAAAAAAATGAGGAATGGGGAATGCAATTTTGTAAGGCTATCTGGGATGACTATAACATTACAGGTAATCTTAGCTTCTATAGTGATAGGGCAAATTACAGTAGGTATATGTCTTATGCTTTAGGTAGGCAATCGATTGTCAAGTATCAAGATCTGTTAAAGTCTGACGAATCTGATAACTTAACTTTTCTAAACATTGATTGGACTCCGCTTCCTGTCTTTACTAAGTTTAGAGAGATTGCATTGGCAAGAGTAAAACAGGTAGACTATAACGTTAGTGCTACACCTGTAGATCCAGCTGCTAAAATTGAAGAGGCAAAAGATAAAGCTTTACAGGCTGCTAAAATTATTGGACGTGAAGTTCTTTCAAGTATTGATCCAAATGCAGTTCAGGGTACAGCACTTCAGAAGACAGAGGGAGAGTACGACGACTTAGATGAGTTAGAAGTATTGCACAGTACCACTTATAAGTTTGCAGCTGCTAGTCAGATAGAAGAAGCTATCGAGTTTGTATTAGGATACAACGACTTTGAGGAAACTAGAGCCGAAGTAAAGAGATGTATCTTTGACTTTGGTATTGGAGGCTTGAAAGAATATGTAGACGAGAATGGTATTATAAAGGTAAGATCTATCAACCCTTCTAATATTGTTATTAGCAAGTGCGAGCGCAGGGACTTTAAAGACGCTAGATACGTAGGCGAAATACTTACAATGTCCATACAAGACGTTGCAGCAGAAGCAGGTCATAAGTTTACTAAGGCAGAGCTAGAAAGAATACAAGAGATAGCACAAGATAAATATGCTGCATCTTCTCGTAACGCTACTACCGGTACAATCTATCAAAGAGAGAAAGAAGACTTTAATGTAGATGTGCTAGAGGTGGAGTGGATATCTGTGAATGAATATATAATTGAAACAGGAACAGATAAGCGTGGCAACCCTGTAGCGGCTCGATCTAACAGAAAGCGTGCAGCTAAAAAACTAGGAGAGAATCACAAGACATCAAGATATAAGACAGTATACAAAGCTAAGTGGATTATTGGAACTGAGTTTATGTGGGACTTTGGTCAGACAAGTTATATGAAGCGTGACAAGAATGAGCTTCAAGAAACTAGTATGTCTTTCCACTTGTTCGCACCGCAGTTTGATCCATTGACTTCTCGTATATCTTCTAGAGTAGATCAAGCCATTCCTGTTATTGATGCATTGCACTTAGCTTGGTTTCGACTACAGAGTGTAATTGCTAACGCTAGACCTAGAGGTATTAGTATTGAGATAGGAGCGCTAGAAGATGTAGATTTAGGTGTAGGTCAAAATCAATTCACTCCTTACGATATTATAGACTTGTACAATAAGACGGGTAACTTAGTATACAGACGTAAGGATGAGAATGGCATTCAGTCCAACTATTTACCTATCAACGAACTTAACAATGGTATTGGGGATGAGGCAGCTAGATATTACGCTCTTATACAGCAAAACATACAGCTACTTCGTGACATCACAGGATTGAATGAGGTATCAGAAGGATTCAGTGGTGAGAGAACTACTAATAACGTTGCAGCCTTAGCGAACCAAAATAGTAACAATGCGTTACACTCTATCATTGAGGCTGATCAGTCTTTGCTAAAAAGATTATATCAGTGTGTTCTTCTTAGGTTGTCTTCTGTGTTTCAATCTAATCCGGATAATATAAATCCTATGTACGCTAGAGCTTTAGGTAAAGACACAGTGTCTTTCATAAAGGATATGCGTAATGCCACTTCATATTCTTATGGCATATTCTTAGAAAACAGACCTGACTCTCTTGAGCGTCAGAGACTTATACAGAAGATGGAGCAGTTTGCTGGAGCTGGATTGTTAGAACCACAGGATATCTTTTTGATAGAGAATACGCCTAGCTTAAAAACAGCTCAAGTAATTATAAGCTACAAGATAAAGAAGAGAAAAGAAACTGCTAGACAAGAAGCTATGCAGCAACAACAGATGCAAGCTCAAATGCAGCAGCAGGCTATACAGATGCAAATGCAAGCTGATCAAGCTAGGATCCAAATGGAAGCTGAAGCGAATACTCAGATAGAAAAGATTAAAGGAGATTACGCTGTTCAGGTGGCAAGAATACAAGCGGATGCTAAGATTCGTGACGCAAGCGCTAAGGGTTCTGCTACGATAAGTAAAGCAGCTATGGATAACAGGAGCAGAGAAAAACAGACTGCTGCTAGCCTTCAAGCTTCTGAGCGTCAGGCAGGCACAAACACAGGTGGAAGGAGTCAAAGTCAGAAGCTTTCTGACCGAACTAGGAATCAATCTAACAGAAAATAAAATAGGGGGAATATTAATTCCCCCCTATAATTATGTTAATTAAAATATAAGTATTTATATTGACACAAAATAAAAATCAAGCGACAATGGAAGATAATAAGATCGACCTTTCAAGTATTTCTTTTGAGACACCGGAGCCAACGCTAGAAGATTTAGCTGCACCGGCAGAAGAGATAAAAAACGTAGAAGAGCCTTCCACTCAGGAAGAAACAGAAGTAGTTGAAGAGACTACAGAAGAAAATACTGATACGGAAGCAGAAGCTACTGAAGTAGTGGAAGATACTACAGAGGAGCCAAAAGAGGATCCTGCGTGGAAAAGCGAATATCAGTCAGCAGATGAAATGTTCGCAGCTTTAAATGAATTAAAGAATGCACCGGTAGAAGCGCCAGAGCCACAAGATGATCTGGATGAATTTATTAAAGGTGCTATTGAATATTACAAAGAAACAGGGAATTTAGTTCCTTATCTTGAAGCGAAGACGATAGACTATGACGCATTGAGCGACAAAGAGGTTTACGCTAAAGATTTGAGAAACAAGTATCCTAGTATTTCTGAAAAAGCGTTTGAGAGACTGCTAGATAAAAACTTAGAGAATCAGTTTGGGTTCAATGCTGAAGATGACTTTGAGGGGGATGATGAAACGTCACTCGCTGCGGAGTTACTAAAAGCTGAGGCAGATAAATTGAGATCTGAGTTTAAAGACAAGCAAAATAAGTTTGCAGCTCCTGAAAGGGTGGCTCCGGAAATTACGGAACCCACTGAAGAAGAGTTGAAAGCGCAAGCAGCTGAAACGGAAAAGCAATTAATGTCTGATCCGTTTGTAAAGGACTTTGTTAAAAACGACTCGATTACTGTGAAATATGGTGGTGAAGAGTTTAATTTTGAGCCTTCTGATAAAGATTCTATGCTCAATATGACAAAGGACTTAAACCAGTTTATGCAGCTGTTTTCAACAGGTGATGCAAATAATCCAGTAGACTTCGAAAAGTGGTTTACGGTAATGGCGTTTGCTCAAGATCCTGATAAATTCCTTAAAGGAGTTAGGACGGCAGCAAAGGCAGTTGGGACACAAAAGGTTATGGACGAGATTCGTAACCCTGTTGTTAGCAACACTAAAAACACTACCACAGAACCGCAGGGGAGTATAAGGGATCAATTGCTGCAAGCTGCTCTTAAAGCTAAGAAATAATTTTTTTTGACAACAACAACATTAAAACGAAATGGCAATTACATTCGGACAATTAGATAAGAACTATGTGAGTTCAGTTGATTTTCTTGACCAAAGAGAAATCTTGAACCAAGTTCTTAACATCACAAATGAGGAGAAATCATTTGTTGATATTATGGAAATGATGGGTAAGTCAATAGTAACAGCAGTTCCTACTTACCATCACTGGATTAACGAAGAGATTTATCAAACTCTTACAGTTAACGCAACAGGTACTGACGCTGCTTTAGATGGTGACAATCGTCAGACAGTTGTATTAAAGAACAGTACTGTAAACAATGTACGTGCAGGTGAAATCGTAATGCTTCCTGATGGGACTACTGCATACGTTTACTCTGTAGATCGTGCAAATGACTCGATCGAGCTAGAGCCAATTACTACAGGTACTCAAGCTGCTTACACTTATTCAGATGATATGGTATTAGCAGTTATTGGTAATGCAGCAGGTGAAGGTTCATTTGCTCCAGAAGGTCGTAACGTAGGTGTAAGCAAAGCTTCTAACCAAGTACAGATCTTCAAAGAGTCTTACAAGTTAACAGATGTTGAGTCTGCTAACCGTATCGAGTTTAACTTCAACGGTAAACCTTTCTACTTCCTTAAAGGACAGCACGAGGCGTTGATGAAGTTTAGAGCTGACATTGCTCAGACTATGTTATTCGGACGTATCTCTGATGCTGGATTTGCAGCAGGTTCTACTGCTAAGCTATTAGATGCTAACGGTAAGCCGATCCAAACTACTCGTGGTCTTAACCAATACATCGAAGAGAACGGTATTCAGGAAAACCTTTCAGGTGCTGAAATTATCGATCTTGGTTTATTCGCTGATCTTGCTCGTACTTTCGCAGCTAAGAGAACGCCTAAGACTTACACAGTTTACACAGGGGTAGAGCCTAAGATTCAGATTGACAATATGGCTAACGCTTTAACGTCAGGTGCATCTTTCTCTCCTAACGCACGTATTATGGTTGATGGTAAAGAGCTTGATCTAGGAATGGATCGTCTTTCTATCTACGGATACAATTACAACATCAAGATGCTTCCAATCTTCGATCACCAAAACTACGCAGAATCATTTAAGAAGCGTGCGTTCTTGGTTCCTGAAGGCACTGTTGGAACTATCGATGGCGGACAAGTAGAGCGTATGAGAATGCGTTATATGGAGTCTAACTTAGGATTTGACGCTAAGTATCGTGAGCTATTACTTGGTGGTCTTGCACCTACACCAACTTCTTCTGAGTCTGTATTAGAGATCGTTTACGAATCTCGTCAGGGTCTTGAAGTTCTAGGTTCAGAGCACTTCGCACAAATTACTCTAGCGTAATTATAATGACTAAAAGGGGGCTGAGGGTTCTTAGCTCCCTTTCTTTTTAAAACTAAACCATTTTGAGACAATGAAAACCTCACACGATTTTAACAATATTTCGGCTGAGCTTCGTAAGCAATTTACATTGAAGCGTGACGAAGTAAGAATCTTCGAGATTTTAGGAATCAGTACTGATTCAGAAGGAAAGAAGCTAATACCTAATATGGTTTCTATTCCTACAAGAGATACTATTTACGATCCATACTTAGAGGAGTATGTAGATATCGCTAACCTTAAGACAGGTTATCCTAATTCAGATGGTACTTACAACTTTGAAAAGATTTGGTTTACTCGTAGGAGTAATGGTATGATTGCTTTATCGGGCAAGTCAGCAAAAGATCGAGAGTTGTATATGTATCTAGGAATGTCTAACCACAATCAGTCTAACCCTGATAGAGACCCTTCTGCTCGTGCTTTTTTTAGAGAGCGTAGCTTAGAAGCAGAGGCTAAGTCAGAGATTGAAGTGGCAATGGAGAAGCAAGAAGTTATGTCGTGGATATTTAAAGCGACAGATTCTCAAGTTAAACTTTTGTCTAGGGAGTTAGCTATTACTGGTTACAAGACTGTAGCTGAAATGAAGGTAGCAGTTATGGAGTTAATCGAAAAGAATTATAATGCGGTAGCTCCAAAGATTACTAAGCTTGAACAGGTAGGAGATATGCCTGACTTAATCAATAAAGCACTTGAAGCCAAAGTAATTAAATACGATGGAAGAAAGCACGCTTGGACTTACGCTTCTGAAAAGGGCGGAAAGATTAAATCAGGAGTTCGAGGAGCTAGTAAAACTGAGCAGAATATAGAATTTGCTAAATGGCTAAACTCCGAAGAAGGAGCTAAAGCAGTAGCTACTATAGAAGAATTGATAAAATAGTCTCATACAGCGAAAGCTGTAGGCTTGGTTTTGATTTTGGATTGCCTTACTTATGTAAGGCTTTCTTTATTTATACCTACCTATAATTACGACAGTTATATAATAAAGTTTTATATTAGATTAAATTAGCTAATTTAAATAAAATTATTATGCCAACTAAAATTGTAGGTGGAATTACTGTGGCAAGTGAGGTATCTTTGCAGGATCTTATCACAGGAATATACACAGATGTAGGGTCTAACTCTATTGAGTATGCCCTTAAAGGATTTGAAATAATAGGAGCACTAGGATCTGGTACAGCTTCTACAGCTTATCACACTATTCATTGTTTAGAAGAAACAGTAATCTCAGCCACTAATAATGTTGGCGGTGACAACCTTTCGTCTACTACCATTCCTTCAGGAACAACTATTAAAGGAGTGTTTACTAATATTTCAGTAACAAGTGGTAACGCTGTTTGCTATATACTAGGCACGTATGCGTAGTCATAATTTGTATTGTTTTAAATTAATAACATTTACTCTGTAAAAACTATACAAAATGGCAAATAAAAAAATATCACAATTAACAGGGCAGTCAGCAGTAAATGTAGACGTTGATAATGACGTAATTGCAATAGTTGATTTATCAGGAAACGAAACAAAAAAAATAGTCCTTTCCGAGTTGTTTACCGCAGCTGGGACTCTTGATAAGAATTACGTACATAATCAAATATCGTCAAGTTCTAGTTGGGTTGTTACACATAATTTAAACAAATTTCCATCTGTTTCTATTGTAGACTCAGGAGGTACGGTTGTGATTGGAGATATTGAACATAACAGTGTAAACCAAGCGACGCTTAGCTTTTCTGCTCCTTTTAGCGGTAAAGCATACTTTAACTAGTTAAATTAACAAACAAACAAAGAAATGAATTTTTTAACCAATATTGATTTAAATAAAAATCAGTTAATCAATCCGGTTCTACACAATGTAGCTACTGACCCTGCATCAGCTGTAGAGGGTCAGTTGATTTATAGGACTGACACAGACGAGATTAAGTATTACGATGGCTCTAGTTGGCTTTCTATTACAGCAGGTGCCATATCTGACTTTAGTGTAGCAGGCGATACAGGTTCTGTAACTATTACAGATGGGGACACGCTAACAATTAGTGGAGCTTCTTCAGGTATTTCTACTTCTGTTTCAGGGTCTACAGTATCAGTGACCTTAGCTAACATTACTAACGCTGAGCTACAGAATGACAGCGTTACTCTAGCTAATACAGATGGTCATTTGTCATTTACTAACTCAGGTGTAGTTGCTCTAGGATCGAGTATTACAATTGACACAGTAAATTTAGTTGACATTGATTCTACTCAAACCATTACGGGTGATAAAACATTCTCAGGTGATGTAGTTATTTCAGGAAACTTAGATGTTACAGGTACTGTTACGAACATAGACTCAACAAATTTATTAGTTGAGGATGCACTTATTGTGGTTGCTCGCAATCAGTCAACAGGGGCATTAGATGCAGGTATTGTTGTTGAAAGAGGAACCGATGATTCTCAAGCAATGTTTTGGGATGAGAGTGCTGATCAATTTGTATTCGCAAATGTAGGTACAGAAGATGGTTCAACCTCAGGTAACGTAACTATATCTTCTTACTCAGCTGTACAAATGGGTAATACCACTACAGCTCAATTGACTGTAGGTACTCTTGCTACCAATAACTCAGCTACTTCAATGTTAGTTGAGAATGGCTCAGGCGTAGTACAGAAGGCTACTATCTCTACAGTGTTGAGTTCAAACGCTGTTACAAGTATAGCTACTTCTGATACAGCTCCTTTGAATTTATCTGTAGATTCTGCAACAGGAGATGTTACTCTTACAGGATCCGTAGATTTAGCTACTGATGCTCAGGCTCGAAGTTCTACTTCCGATGTAGTGCTTATAACAGCAGGTAACCTTAGGGCTACTGAGCACGCTGAAACTATATCAGGTACTGGATCTGCGACATCATTCACTGTGACGCACAATATGGGCACTCGTGATGTTATGGTTCAGGTTTATGACACCACTACTTATGAAACAGTAATAACAGAGGTTACAAGAACTTCAACATCTGTAGTCACTATTGATTTTGGGTTTGCTCCGGCTGTAGGAAAGAACTATAGAGTGTTGATTAAGATTATTGGTAATTCAATAAACTAACCCAGTAGGCAATCCAAATCAAACCAAGCTTAAAAAATAAAACTTACGATCCCAGATGAGAATATTAACGCCCACCATAATTGCAAACAATGAGTCGCAGCCATCAACAGCTGGGGCTTTGTTGCGTATACACGATCAAGATGCAACTTCAGGAGAAAGTTTACTTATAGTATCTTCAGACGATTCAGACTACTACTTTAAAGTAGCCAGCAATGGTCGTGTTCACTTTAGAGGTAATGCTACTGATGGGGATGGGCAGATAAAGGTACACCTTCAGCATAGTGGATTTACAGGTGCAGCGTCCAGTTTAATATGGGACAGCTCCGGTGGGGTTAATCAAATGTCCATTAGACAATCAGAGGAGGATAGTGATCTATTTGTATACGCACACGCACAGAGTTTAAACTTAGCTGAGTTCGCTAGGACTACTGCTGACGTTACATTCAATGCGCAGGTTACAGTTAATGGTCAGGGTTCTGATATTTTAGACCTGTACGACAATGCAGCTACGCCTGTAAATGTATTCAAAGTACAGAATGATGGTATAGTAAAGATTAATGATCACTTAAGGATTAACGAAGACCTTTTTGTTGGTGGGTTAAATACAACTCCTACAGCGCAGATAGATGTTTACTCCCCAACAGTAAATGCATCGAATGACTTATTAATACTTAGATCTAGTGAATCACCTTACTATATGAAAGTAAGGGACAATGGTGTTATTTGGCTCAGAGGGAATAGTACGACAGGGGCAGGGTCAACACAACTAGTATTACAACATAGTGGAAACACTAACTCTCTTGCATATAACCGATTTGTATGGGATAATAGTGCAGGATCTAATCAATTTGCTTTAGGTCAATATTCAAATAATGGCGACTTAAAAATACATAATATAAGTCAAGGTGTTGACTCAATGGTATTCTCTAGGACTACTGGTGATGTAACACTTAATGGTGACTTTCAACTTGGCAGTTATGGCAGTGGTACAATTACCGGTACAGCAGCTTACACTTTAGCGGTAGACTCAAGTGGTAACGTGATAGAGATTACACCAACTGACGGAAACACAACTTATGATTTATCATCTGCCCAAAATGGTACGGATGTTGACATAACACTTACAGGCTCCGATGCAACAACGGATACGGTAACATTAGTGGCAGGTGACGCTATAACTCTTACTGACGATGGGAGTAATAATGTTACTATCGCTACAGATGGCACATCAGAAACTACACGTATCCCAGTAAAAAATACATCGGGTTCTACGATAACAAAAGGTACTCCTGTTTATATCACTGGTAATGTAGGATCAAGCGATAGGTTGCAGATTGCAGCTGCTGATGCTTCTGACTCGGCAAAGATGCCTGCTGTTGGTTTACTAGAAACAGACTTAATAAACAATGCAGAGGGCTATGTTGTTCAAGGTGGATACCTTAGGAACCTTACAACTGCTACTATAGACGGGACATCAACATCATCTAATGATACTGTTTATGTGAAAGCTGGAGGTGGTTTAACGATGACCAAGCCAACTGGTTCAACAAATTATATTCAAAATATAGCGAAGGTTGCAAGGGTAGGGACAGCAAGTGAAGGTTCATTAATTGTATCATCAATACTAAGAACCAATGATATACCTAACTTAGCTGATGGTCAAGTATGGGTGGGATCAACCACTTACCCAGTAGGAACAGATTTTAATTTGCAAGAAGTTACTGATGGGGGTAATACTACTACTAATTCAATAGGTATTGGCGTTTTATCACCAAGTGCATTTTTAGAAATAGCTAACCCAACTTATTCAGATGCTACTGTATTATTGGGTAGACAAGCAGGTTATCCAACGATTCAAGGTAATGGGACATCAGGTGGTCAATGGTTAATGTTAGATAGCAACGGAGGATATTTAGCATTGAATAACCACGTAACGGATAATGTTGTACTTGCTTGGGGGGGAGGAGATGTAGCAATAGGCAACGGCAGCCCTGCTGCTCGTCTTCATATTAAAGGTTCAGGTAATACATCAGCAACTACTGCTTTACTTGTTGAAAATAGTAGTGGAACGGATACTTTTAAAATATTAAATGATGGTCAAGCACAATTAGGTAATTATGGTAGTGGTACATTTACAGGTACAGTGAGCAAAGTGCTTGCAGTAGAAAGTAATGGTAATATCATAGAAACTACTTTAAGTGATTTAAGTGGCGTTGATGGTTCTGGTACTGCTAACTATTTATCTAAATGGTCTGACTCAGATACACTTACTGATAGTGTAATCTATGATAATGGTACTAATATTGGTATTGGGACTTCGACTCCGAGTAATACCCTTGAAGTAGCAGGTCCGGACTCTTCTACGGGAACTATAAAATGGCAAAACGCAGGAAGTAGAAAACCGGGGTATTTGTATAGTGATAGTGCAGGTGTTGCTATATATGATACAACTTTAAGTACAGCAGGAATTTATCTAGCAGGAAATAATAGAATTGACTTTAGAGTTAATGGCTCTGAACGGATGCGTATTACTTCCGCTGGAGATATTGGCATTGGTACAAGTACAGTCACAAATAGTACAGGATATGTTCGTGTATCAATGGATGATACAAGCGGTTCAATATTAGAGCATAAAGTAAACGGAACTGTAAGCAGTAGACTTATAACTTCGGCAGGACTTGCAGAATTAGAAACAATTGCAAATATACCTTTAAGTCTTGGAACAAATAACACTGAAGCATTAAGGATTGACACTTCTCAAAACATTGGCATTGGGATTACGACTCCAAGTGAGAAGCTTCATGTTAATGGTAGGGTTTTAGTAGATAGTGAGTTTATATTAGGTAGAAACACCTCAACGGATGCTACAAATAAAGCATTCAGATTTGGAGTAACACACTACACAAATGCTGAAGAACCTTTTGTCCCTGTAATGGGTACTTCAACAAGTACAGCTAATTTTGCTAATATAGGTGGAGGGACAAGTTTAGGTAATGCAGCAACTCAAATTAGTTTTTATACTGCTGCTAATAATACAACTACTTCAGGCACAGAACGAATGCGTATCACTAACACTGGCGCGGTGGGTATCGGGACTTCGATTCCGAGTGCAAAGACTCACATAGTTGGTTCAGGAAATACTTCATCTACTACTTCTTTGCTTGTAGAGAATAGCGACGGAACGGATTTGTTTAAACTTAGCGATAATGGTACTCTTCAATATAATACCAATACAGTTTTTTACTACGCTAATAGTGATTTACATTTATATTTAAGGAATGCAGGGGGAACTAATAATTCATTATTGTTTTGGCAAGATTCAGCAGGTGGTAATGATTGGTATCTTGGGCAGACTAGTGAAAACAGTCATATTAATGTGTATAATTATTGGTCTGCATTAACACATATGCAACTCAATATAACAGGGTACACTGCATTTGGTGACGATGTTAAAGTAGGTTCTATATCTTCTCCTTCCGCCAAACTTCACATTGTTGGCTCAGGAAACACTTCGGGAACTAATGCTTTACTTGTTGAGAATAGTGACGGTACGGATTTAATGCAAATCACAGATGGTGGTAATGCTATAATGAATGTTAACTACTTGCAATTAGATGAATTTGCAGCGGGTAGATATTTAAAAATAACTCCAGCGATTACTGGCGTTAACCATAAAATAGAAAGTAATTCTTCTGCTGATATTGAGATACATTCTTCCAATGGTCAAACATTTACATTAAAAGGAGATGGGCAACTACTTCTCAACACTTACACATCCACAACTCACGACGGCACTCCGACTTCATTCTTAGGGGTAGATGCAAGTGGTAATGTAGTTAAAACAACAAGTGCGGGAGTATTGACTCCAACGCTTCAAGAGGTAACGGATGCGGGGAATACTACGACGAATGATATTGTTTTAGGAAATGCAAATTACTTCCGTTCTTATACAACTGCCAATGCTAATGTAAGGATGCTCGGTATTAATTCGGGGAATACTGCTTATGTAGGTCCAATTGATGCTGGTCCTACGGGTACAATACTCAACGCAAGTTCTACAAGTACTTTCTTAGCAGCTTATACAAGTGGCACTGAACGAATGCGTATAACTTCCACAGGTAATGTGGGTATTAATACTACGAGTCCGAGCTATAGACTTTCTGTTTCAGGAGATATAGGAACTACAAATGGTAATTCTATATATATTGGAGGAGCAATAGGTGACACTGTCATCGGAAGATTAGGTAACACTTCGGGAGTTTTAAATTTAGAAGGAGATGCAACAAGAAGCATAAGATTAGGAAGTGCAACAAATGGAGAGGTTGTAAGAGTAGATAATACTAATTTAAGGGTTGGAATTGGGACTACGAGTCCGAGTGCGAAAACTCACATAGTTGGTTCGGGTAATACGACATCAACCACTTCTTTACTAGTAGAAAGTAATAATGGTACAGATAGGTTGAGGGTTACTGATGGATCTGAGGTTTTTGTGAACGCTTCTACTTTGCATTATGGAGCGGACGTGGCATCTACTACGCTAGGGTACAAAGAGTTTCTTACTGATGTTGATTATGGAACTCTAAGCACAGGAGCTATTTCTGTTTACACAAGTGAATCTACTAGAGACACAATAATGTGTGATTATAAAATATATGATGGTACTAATATTCGAGTAGGTACTGTTACCGCTACAACCGATGGAACTAGTGTAGACTATACAGACATAATGAAAGCGGAAGTTGGGGATACTTCTGATATGTATTTTTACGCTCAGTTGTCTGGGGGTAATTTGCAGTTAATATTCTTTAGAGGATCGGCAGGTTATGATGCTAAATATATAATTAAAAACTTTTAATAAATGGCAAATAAGGCATTAAACATAAAGGATAGGTTAGCTGTTAGAGGTGCTATTGTTGAACCAAGCTCAATGATAGGAGGTAATTATTTATTCTCCTTACAGCCGCACATTGAAGGAGGTAATCTAGACGGCGCCTTAAACTTGACAAACGGAGGTACAGGTAGCTACACTATCGAAACAATAGATGATCCAGATGCTCCTTATGGTAAAGTTGTTAAATTCCCTACAGGTCAACAAACTTTTGTTGCAGCTTACGATATTGATATTCCAGTAGACGCTGGAGATAGAGTTTATATAGAAGCTACTTATATGATCCCTGCAACAGACACAGGGACACAAAGTAATTTTTATTTAGGTGTTAACGGATTGGACAAAGATAAGAAACTGATAAGCTCTAACTTTGGTCTAATAGCATACCCTGTCAGTAATATAACATTAACAGCAGATGGTAATTGGTATACTGTAGGGGGTTACGCTACAATTCCTTCTTCTCACACTCCTTATAATGGCTCTGATGGTGGAGCTGTTAGGTATATTAAAAATTATGTTCTTGTAAATTACGGAACAGGAGATAGAGAAGTTTACCTTTCTAATGTTGTAGTCCGAAAAGTAGAGGCTTTTAAGGATGATGCAGATATTTATTTTAGAGGCAACGTGGGGATTGGCGATGACGATCCAGCTTTCCCATTAACTGTTGAAGGGAGTGCTATGTTTAATACAAACACAGGTGCTGATCCATTTTATATTTCTAGATTAGGATCATCTACAGAGGCTTTATCAATAAAAGTTACTGACTCTACAGTTCAATTTGAAAGCATCCAAGATGAAACTGCTGATAATTATGGTAACTTTAGATTTATTTTAGATGGTGATACTTCTTATGGATTTCTTGATATAAAAAGAGGTGCAGGAGGAAGTTCTATACTCCACGTCGATGGATCTGGTAACATTGGAATAAACACAGATTCTCCGAGTGCGCCTTTGGAAATAGCAAATCCATCTACAGAAGTGGATGCAATTATTGTCGGTAGAAATTCAGGTAACGCTTCTATTAGCGGAGGAACAGGAGATGGAGCTCACTTAATTTTAGATAGTAGTGGTCAATACTTATCCTTAAATCATTATGTAACTGATAATATTGTTATAGGTAATGGTGGTGGAGATGTGGGTATTGGGACGACTTTGCCTCAATCTCGTTTACATATATATACAGGAGACGGAGGGACATACACTCCAAATACTAACCACGATGATTTAACCATTGAAGGCAGTACTAATATAGGTTTGCAATTATTTAGTCCTGCCAGTACTTATCAATACATTGCTTTTGGAGATCCAAGTTCAGTAAATGCAGGGTATATTAGATATTATCACGGTAATAATGAGATGGTCTTTAGGACTAATGGTGGCGATAAAGTCACTATTAATTCTACTGGAGACGTAAGATTGCATTCTTATGGTAGTGGTTCTAATACAGGTACAGCAGCTTACACATTAGCAGTGGATTCAAGTGGAAACATCATAGAAACATCAGGAGGAGGAGGTAGTACACCAACACTTCAAGAAGTTACCACAGCAGGCAATACTACCACAGATGATGTGGGTATTCAGATGTCCAATCCTGTATCTGCTCTCCATATAGGCGATGGTAACAATACAGTATCATCTGCATTGTATACGACTGACATAGTTAATGTGTCTGCACAGAACACTGCGCCCGGCGTTAATATTATTTCAGCAGGTACATCTCAATATAACAGAGGTGTATTTAAAGCTACAAGAGCAAAAGGAAGCCTTGCAACTCCACTTACTGTTGCAAATAATGATTATGTATTTAGCTTACTAGGGGCAGCATACAATGGAACTTCTAGCTATGCAACAGCAGGTGTGGAAATGTTTGTTGATGGTACTGTGACATCAACTCTTGTTCCACAAAGAATAGAGTTTCAAACAGGAACAGGAACAAGTAGGTCAACAAGAATGACCATCAAGTCTGATGGAGATATCAAGGTCGGAGGTGGGAGTCCTTCTGCTAAATTTCACATAGCTGGTGCTGATGCAACAGATGCTAATGACGCATTACTTGTTGAGAATAGTAGTGGTAATGACTTATTTAAAATTACTAACAGTGGTAATTTTTATATGAGTCACGCAACAAGAACAAACTCCATTGTAATTAATAATGTAGATACAACAGGAACAGGAACATATAGTACAATATTAGGTTATCAAGCAGCAGATGGTACAAATGTAAATGGTCTATATTTGACTGCAATAGGCTCAAGAGCAGCACAAATTGCAAATGGTGGTACATATTCTGTTGCTGTTGGTATGAATGCAGCTAGGAATTGTCAACAATTGGGTAATGCTGTAGTTGTTGGTATGAATGCAGTAAATGGTTCACAAGGGTTTCAAAGTTCCGTAGCTGTTGGTCGTTCAGCAGGGGAACAATCCAATTTGATTTATTCTACTGTTTTGGGTTATTATTCAGGTAGAGCATTGGGAACTACACAAAGGTCTTATAATACATATGTAGGCTATAATGTTGCTAGTTCATCTAATAATCAAAGTGGTAATACTTTTATAGGTTCTAACATACAAAACAGTAGTACAGAGGCATTGAATAATACTGTAATTATTGGTTCAAATAATGCTGAAAGATTAAGGATTGATTCAACAGGTAAGTTTAAGTTTGACAGCTATGGTTCAGGTTCGTTCACAGGAACTGCAACTGTAAACTTAGAAGCTGACTCTAGTGGTAATGTAATAGAAAGATTAGAAGAAAGAGGTACATTTAGTGGTACAACAGATAGTAGTGGTAGACTAAATATATCACATAGTATAGGAGATACACCTACGATTGCAATGATTACAACTGATGCAGTCGGTGGTAGCACTATTGTGACTGCAAGTGTGTTATCTAAATCATCAACAACTGTTAGTATAATTACTAATCAAGCATCAACAGCAATTTCAGGATATTATATTTTTAGTGATTAATAATTAAAACTTTTTAAAAATGGCATTAGAATATTCAAAAGACCTTTATGGCAAAACATTTGCAGGAGCTTATGTTAGAATTTCTCAAATTAGGACTATGCAAGAAGTTCTACAAACTGAAGTAGGTACAGAAGAAAATCCAGAGCAATCTTCAGAAAAAATTATTACAGGAGAATGTATTATTCAAACTTTCCCTGATCAGGCAACTAGAGACGCAGGTGGGGAGACTATGAAAATTGACAGGTTAACAATGACCTTCGATAAAACATCGACAGATAATTTTTATGCTCAAGCGTATGCTCACTTGAAAACACTAGATGAGTGGTCTGAAGCTGTTGACGTATAATTACATTTAAGTCGTACCTAAATGAATGAGGCTCAATATATTAATACTACTTGTACTTTGTAGTTACTTAGATTGCTATAGTCAATTTTGTGGCATTGATAGGACTCTTATAATACCTTATGGTAGTCGTAGAGTCCATATTTATAGTGACACCACAAAGGTTTGTATTAAAAAATATGGTAAATATTTGCACATTGATAGGGGGTATGATTTGGCTGTATATAAATTTCATACGACGAGATGGATTAGGCACAGATATAAGAATAAACTATATCCT
>Ga0208899_1001264_pt1 | contig 17891 bp, 42 predicted proteins | sample VirMetDEL_Nov_24_FD_184518 | JGI IMG/M metagenome (GOLD analysis project Ga0208899, IMG submission 184518) | Aqueous microbial communities from the Delaware River and Bay under freshwater to marine salinity gradient to study organic matter... | ecosystem: Environmental > Aquatic > Marine >... | reverse complement strand
GTATACGAAATACTAAAAAAGGCCAACATATCAGACGATAACGAATTTTTTATAAAAGATTGTGATAGTTTCTTTGATCACATACCAACAGAGGGTAATTATGTTTGTGTATCAAGTATTACTGAACACGAAGTATTAAAGAGATTGTCTAGTAAATCATTTGTTATATCAAACGACCAAGGTATCATAAACGGTATCATAGAAAAGAAAGTGGTGTCAGATAAGTTTTGTGTTGGTGGTTATAAGTTTGATAACGTAGGTGTATATAAAAAAACTTATGAAAAACTACGAAATAAAAATGTAAAAGAAATATTTGTATCTCATATTATACAAGATTGTTTAATGAACAAACATATATTTTTAGAAAAACAGATTACAAACTATGTAGATGTAGGTACGGCTGAAGATTGGTTTGAATACAATGATAGACCAGTTATATTCTGTGATATAGATGGCACATTAATTAAGGCACAACCTAAAGCAATGTACCACGAGGCACCTGTGGCTTTAGAGGAAAATGTAAAGACACTATTAAAGTACCAAGACAAAGGCTCTCAAATAATATTTACCACAGCCAGATTTAAAAAATATGATGATAGAACGAGAGAGATACTAGATAGTTTAGGTTTTAAAAATTATGAACTAGTAAGTGGCCTACAAAACGTTAGAAGAATTATAGTCAACGATTATAACGAGGCTAACCCATATCCAAGAGCGACATCAATTAATCTAAAAAGAGATACAGATAATCTAAAAGACTTCATATGATAGATGTGGTTTATACTGGCGATATAAGACACAATCAAAAGTTAAAGAAGAAGAATCATAACTTACTTTTGAACGAGTTGAGAAAATTAGGTGAGGTAAAAATAAGTGAGTTTTACAATGGTGAGGGTGAGAGAGATTTTACCGATTGCCCTTTTAATAGAGGTGGTAGAGACGCCTACTGGCATCCTGACAATTTAAGACGAGGTCAAGGTGGTGGTGTTCAAGTATGGCAGTACCTAAACGCTATACGCTTGACAAATAATCCATATGTGATAAGATTAAGAAATGATAACTGGTTTACAGAGAGCTCTATAAAAGTTATTATAAAAGAACTTAAACAAATTATAAATGGTGAAAATGATTTATCTTACTTTGGATCAAATTGGTTAGAGGGCAATATGGGCACAGAGTATGAGGTTATGAAAAAATATAAGGGTGTAGAAGATTTTGTAATAGCTGTTAAACGAGAGGCCTTAAATAGTTATGATGAAGTAATGGCTAAATTAAAATCAATAGGTGTAAATCATTTAAGAAGTGGTAATAAATGTTTTGAGTTTATAAGTAATAGTAAAAAGAAACACAAAGTTTTATGTAGAATATATTTGACAAGGCAAACATACGAAGATTATCCTAGTGATAAACAAGTTTGTTATGATTATCTAGTAAGTTATTGTACTAGCAGAGACGGTATAAGTAAAATGAAACCTGCCTTTGATTGGTTTGAAAATTATGAGCCTTGGAAAAATATAAAATATAAAAAACAAGAACAAGTGAGAAATGAAAATGGATTTAGGTTTCGTCTATACAGGTGAAAAAAGATTTGAAAAGATAGGTAGAGAAAATCACAAACTCTTATACAATACTTTATCAGAGTTTACATCATTTAAAATTTATGATGAATGTAAGAAAGATAGAAAAAGTGATGAGTTTGTATTATCAGCACCAAATCAAATATGGGATTTTTATAAAGCTTTACCTGTTGTAAAAGAACGTATAGTAGTTAAGATGAGAACTGATATATGGTTTTCAAAGTCCAGTATACCACACGTAGTAAATGAAATATTAGCGACAATACAAGGCAAAAGAACATTTACATTAATAGGTTCAGAGTTAAAAACACACTACAATAATGAATACGATACATACGATTTACCAGAATTTTGGGTTGGTCATAAGAGTGATAAGGCTAAAGTAAAAACGGCTGACTTTATTACAATTGCTGATAAAGAAGCATTAAGACCAAAAGATGAAATATATAATATGTTAAAAACAGAAAAGTCTAAAAGTGGAAATAGACTATGGCAAAGAATAAGAAAGGGGCCTGGTAAATATTCTTTTGGTCAAATATATTTAATTAGAGCAAATTATAAACCTGTACATTTAAATGATAATTATATGGCTTATCAGTTTGCTGAGGGTTATAATAAAAGAAAACATAAAGAGGCACTAAAATTTTATAATGAACATTTATCATCAAATAGCTAGAAAAGATTGTTTATCACACCAACTTTGGCCTCATTTTAAAAAAGGTTGGCCAGAGACAGATAAAATTGTACACTTTTTCTGGGGTTTAGGTGATGGCCAGACAGAGGATATTAGACAATGTATTAATAAAAAAGAAGAATGGTGGTTTGTAGATACAGGTTATATTACTGAACAGATAACTAGATACCCTAGTCCTATTATACACGATCCTAGTAAAACTTATTTTAGAATTATAAAAGGTGGCCTTCATACAATAAGAGGTAAAGTAGGCAATGGTAAAAGATTAAATAAATTAAGATCACAAGGTATAGATGTAGATTTTAAAGGTTGGTATACAGGCGAGACAAAACATATATTACTTTGTCCTTCATCACCTACGGTGACTTACCATATAAATGGCATATCACAACAAGACTGGATAAATCAGGTGTCAGCAGAATTAAAAAAATATACAAAAAGAGAAATAAGAGTTAGAAATAAACCAAGACCTGGTAATCAATGGTGGAACAAAGACATAAAAGAAGATTTAAAAAATTGTCATTGTCTAGTTACCAATATGAGTATGGCGGCCATAGACGCTGTATTAAACAAAGTACCAGCGATTACTCACAATATGAATGTAGCCTCACCGGTGTCAGGTAGAGATTTAGCAAAGATAGAAAAACCACTAAAACCTGGTAGAGAAACAATAAGAGAGTGGTTACAATTTGTCGTAGAGAACCAGTTTACTATGGCAGAGATAAATAATGGTACAGCCCATAAAACTTTAACGGAGCAACAAGTATGATAATAATAGCAGGACCTTGTCAATTAGAATCAAAAGAACACGCCCTTATGATAGCAAATAAAATGAAAAAGATTTGTGATGATAATGGTTTTGATTATGTTTTTAAATCATCATTTGATAAAGCAAATAGAACTAGTCTTAAATCTAAAAGAGGTTTAGGTTTAGAGGAAAGTAAAGAGATATTTCAAGCATTAAATGTGGCTGGTATAGATACATTAACAGATGTACACGAACCACACCAATGTGAAGAACTGGCACCATTTGTAGATATATTACAAATACCTGCTTTTCTATGCCGACAAACAGATTTATTATTAGCAGCTGGTAAAACAGGTCTAATGATTAATGTAAAGAAAGGCCAGTTTCTAGCACCTTGGGATATGAAAGGTGTTGTAGATAAACTTACATCAACAGGTTTACCAAAAGAAAAAATTATGTTATGTGAAAGAGGTACATTTTTTGGCTACAATCAATTAGTGGTGGATTACAGAGGTCTAATACAGATGAGAGAGTTTGGTACACAAATATGTATGGACGCTACTCATTGTGTACAACAACCAGGTGGCAAAGGAGATAGTAGTGGTGGTAATAGAGACTATGCTCCATATATGGCCTACGCTTCAACAATATTTAAACCAGAAGCTATCTTTATGGAAACACACGAAGACCCCGACAATGCTCCTAGTGATGGTCCGAATATGATAAAGTTAGACGATATGGAAAAAGTAATTAAAACAATTAAAGCTTATAATGATGTAGCAGTATGAAAATTAGATACTATAAAAACATTAACGGTTGGAGATGGTTAGGTTTTTTTATAGCAATGGCTAGTGTATCTATTTTATCATCAGCTAATATATCAACTCAATGGGTTGGTTGGAGTTTAAGTGTGGTGGCTTGTGTAATGTGGGTTTACTTTGGTTTAAAAGATAAAGATTGGCCAAGAGCTTTAATGGAATTAATGTATTTAATATTAAGTATGAGAGCTGTTTACAATTGGATTAATTTATGATAAATGTAGTGTGTGTTAATTGGGGTTTAAAGTTTAAACCTGTCTATACTCAAAATTTATATAATATGGTAAAGCGACACCTTACCGTGCCATTTAAATTTATATGTTATACAAACCACATTAAATTACAAAAAGTAGTTAAAGAAGATAACTTTGAGGCAAGAAAATTACCATTTGCTGAAGAATATACAGGTTATTGGAACAAACTATCTTTGTTTAGTCCTGAAGCCAATCTAATGGGCCCCTGTTTATACTTTGATTTAGATGTGGTCATACTAGATAACATAGATTGTTTTGCTAACTTTGGTAATGCTGAGACCTTTGGTGTGATGAGAGACTTTGGTCAACCTCAAATGTTTTATAATTCTAGTATATTAAAGTTTAATAATTCAAATGCTACTGCTGGTATCTGGAAACCATTTTTAGAAAAGAAGTCAAATTTTATGAGATTACAAGGTGACCAAAATGTTATAACAGATTTAGTGGCTAAAAAACCATTAGTTAAAAATGTAAAGATATTTGATGATACTTGGACACAATCATACAAATGGCTAGACCGTAGTCAGACCAGATTTCATAAGAATAGTTGGACCTTTGAACAATCAAAGAATGCTAAAGTGGCTATCTTCCACGGCAATCCAAAACCACACGAATCAGACCAGGAATGGGTAAAATCCAACTGGAAATAAGCAAAAGTAGACCTTCGGCAACTTTGTTCTGGTTCTGTTCTTCTAAAAAGCTAGTAAAATCAACGAAAATTAACGCTTGACTCCACGGCCAGACCTGATATATTATGTGTATATGACAAAGAAAAAAACACTAACAAAAAAGGAAACACTATGGGTAAAGTAAAACAATGGGCTGAAGATACAGCTGAGAAAAAAGTAGATAATATTATATACAAATTAAAAGATGGTCAAATTGATTTGACAGAAGCTGCGAGCTTGACAATGAAAGTAGAAAATGTTAGTATGTTAGGTATCAATGAGGAAAATGTTGAGGAGGCTTTGACACAATAATGGCTACATTTAACGTTTGTTATTTAAGATGGTATACTGATCCCGAAAACGAAGCAGAAACATTTGCTGCTTACGAAACTATATACAGAAATGTACCTATCAAGTATCTTAAAAAATTTACTAATAAAGATTTAAAAATGAAGATGTTGAAGCATTGTGATTGGAACTATAAAGATATGGCTACCAACTATACTAACGTTTCTAATATTGAGATAGTGACAGAAAAAGAATATTATCAAACATATGAAGATGTATTTGGTGAAACAGCTGCTGGCGATAAAAATATGTTTAACGATTATGGTCAACAATTCGATAGACAATCTTTAAGAAAAGATTTTAATCCTATATTAACAAAGAGTAAAGTTTACTCTTACAACGGTGAGAAATGTAACTAATGAGATACCCACACGAAACATTTTATTTTAATCAAAAACCTGTTATTGACAGATTTAAAGATAGAGAAGCCAAAGGCGGTGAATACAGAAAAGTATATTGGGATAATATGCCATTTAAAAAAGGTGATATTGTAAATCATAGACAATACGGACCTTGTTTTGTGTGGCACATAATGACAAAAGGGCCTTACCAAGGTCAGTTAGATTTAGCAACCGTAACACATATGAGAAGACTTGCTAACGGTGGTATTAGAGCTGGTCAAAAGTTAAGAGCAGATATTAACGAAGTTGATCAAATGAATTTTAAGAATGATGATGAATATACAAAATGGTTTCAATTGAATGTTGAACCATCAGGTTGGGTAGAACCAACAGACGAGTGGATAAAAGCTGGTAAACATAAAAAAGGAGTTGCCTAATGAAAACGATTACTATTACAGTAAAGAAGAAAACATTAGCACAGGTTTATAATCAAGTAAAAATGTGTGAAGACCTTGGTTTTCCTAGTTTTTGTAAAGGCGAACCTATTAACGACTTGATGAAAGAAATTAAGAGAGATATTAATAAACAAAAGAAAGCAGATAAAGATTTAGGCTGGAGAGAATTTTTTGATTTCTGGCCATTATCAATAGTAACACCAGCAATGTTATTATTATTACTATACGGAGCAATGACACAATGAAATATAATGAAGATAAAATAATTAAAGAAATATCAGACTATGTATCTGGTACATATACAGAGCATTATAGTACAACTAAAGACGGTTTTCAAGTACAAGATATGTTGAGACATTTAGGTATTGACAAGGATTTTTGTCAAGCCAATGCTATCAAATATCTTGCTAGATATGGTAAAAAGAATGGTAAGAACAGAAAAGACTTGCTTAAAGCAATACACTATGTTATACTATTAATGTCAAGTGAAGATAACAATAAGGAGGAAAATGGCAGTTGATACAGATATATTCTTTAATAAAGATGACGTAAATAAAAACTTATACAGAAAGAAAACTTATTACACTTTGGTTATAGAGCAAGAAGTTATTGCTAATAACAAAGATGAGGCTGATAAAAAATTTACAGAGTGTGGTATAGATCACTCACAGATAAACCACGAGATCACAGAAACTAAAGATGGTGTTGAAACTTATATGGTAGACGCCAACTATTCAGATTCAGATACTACAAAATATATGGGTAGAATTGTGTATGATACAGATACGTATAACCAAACTTTAGAAGAGGCTCAGGAAAATGGTGATGTTACCATAGATTCATATGAACCAGAAAAAGAAGTAATGACAACTAAAGAAGAAGACGCTAACGCTGATGTTGTTAGAGATAAAGATGGTAATGTTCAATCGGAGGTAACACAATAATGGATATGTTTTTTCTAATGATGATGATATTGATTTTAGGTTGGTTAGTTTACTTATTGTATTTAACTAATGACGCTAAAAAAATATGTGATAGAATGTTAGATAGATTTAAAAAAATGAAAAAAGATTTAAAGGACTATGAATAATAAACCTAATGAGTGGGAACAAGGCGTGATAGATGGCGCTGTAGAGTATTCTATTATGGAGTGGAGATCACTTGATAGAAGTACAAAGACAATTGTAAAAACTTATAAAGAGGCTAAAGAATTGTTTAAAAAAACTATTAAGAAACATAGACAGACCTTGGCCTACGCTATTAATAAAGATGGTAGATATGCTAATCTTAATCATTTACCAGAATTTAAGAAGGAGCTAGCTGATGAGTAATCAAAGACCAGGTAAAGTAGTAAGAGCTGCCGATCCAACAATGAAAGATATGACAACTCTAAAGTTTTTTAAAAATGCTCAAAAATTATTAGAACAAGAGGGTAAAACAGATGAGGCGTTTTATTTTGAACAGATGGTAGATTGGTTATCTAGTGGCCACCAATTACCTACCACGGAAGAACAAACAATAAAGGCACTAGGAATATAGGAGGACTATGATAACAGAAATAGCAATGGTTGATACGTTAAATTTGGCGATTGACCAATTAGATAAAGGTTTGACCATAGATTGTAAAAAGACCTTGGTTGACCAAAGAGACAAATTACAAAACGAGATAGATTCGTTTGATAAATGGGCTGAGACTCAATCAGATATTGATACATCAATACAACTAGAGATTGATAGTGAGGCAGGAAAGTAGATGATGTACTACTCACATAAGCTAAGAATCACCAATCCTGGCGTGTCCAGGTGTGTTCCAGGTGTAGAAAATCAAGTAAAATCAATACTTTTTACAGGCTTGACAATTGGAACGATTTGTTATATACTAATATCATTAACTTAACAGAGAGAGGAATACATATGTTTTATACAAAAGAAATGCTACACACAGAGTTTAAAATGGCTACTCAAAAAGATGAGAAAAATGCTATGAAGCCTGCCGGTAAGAAATCTTACAAACACAGAGTTGCTTACCTTACTGCTTTAAAAGAAGATATGATTAAAGCTCCAAAGAACTTTAGTAATCTTAATTTAACAACAGATAATCTACAAAATTTAATTGATGATTGGTCTGCTCCAAAACCACTTGACGCTTTTTACAAAAGAATATTTGGTATGACTTATGCTGAGAAGAAAGCACAAGAAGAACTAGAATACGTTATATATGAAAATGGTGAGAAAAAAGAAGTTAGAAAATCTAAAAAAGAAACACAATCGGTACATTAAATCTTTAGGTGTCAACATTGATGTTGATACTGGTGAGATTGTATCTTCGTTTGAGGGTTATGATTTTCCAGATTTATCGTGTAGGCCTAGTTTACCTACGAGTGATAATATAGCAGGTGTTGGTTTGAAAAAACAATACGCTACACAGGTGCCTGCTGGTAAAACAATAAGTGTGGCTTACAATAAGGGTCCTTATATGATTGTTGATGATAAGGATTTTAAAACTATGGGAAGGAAAATATAGTATGAAAACTATGATGATGATAACCATTGCTGTTTTAATGACAATAACAATGGCTAAGAGTGATGAGACAAAGACTATAACTCCTAAAGAGTTTGCTACAGCAATTGCTGAAACACCAAAAAAAGTTGGTAACCATTTAAAAAATGAATGGGAAGAAACTAAAGAGTTTCAAAAAGCTGGTTGGGCTGAAATGAAAACTAAATGGCCTTGGAACAAAATCTTTAAAAGTGAGGCTCAATAATGGCTGCTGATTTTGTTTGTACTAGTGCTAATGACGGTACACATTTATTCAGACCTGTTTCTGCCAGAGGACATACTTTCTGGCAAGAACAAAACTTTAATAAATTTGTAATTGATAATAATGAAGAATACTATATTGTAAAAAGTGTAGATAGTGAGAAAATTTGTGATGAAATTAGAAAAAATAATTTGGATTTTACTAGCTAGTTTGTTATTAACAAATTGTGCTATGAATAGATCAAATGTAGGTGCCGGTTTAGGTGCTACCACAACAACAGGTGCTTGTGTACAAATGGGTGTGGATAATCCTTACGCTATTGCTGGTTGTGCTGTTGTTGGTGCCTTTAAAGGTGCTGATCTTATGTATAATTCAGATTATGATGTACACAATGCTGTCTTTGTAGACCATTTAAATACAAGTCCTAATGGCTCAAGTTATACAAATTGGTTTAATTCTAAAACTGGCAATTCTGGTATAATTAAAACTTATAGTACATATATTAAAGGGCCTATTAAGTGTAAAGACTATGACGCTACGGTAGACATATCAAGTAAATGGCCATTAGTTGGTATTGGTGGTGTAAATAGATCAATGGTGTTTGGTACTGCTTGTCAGTTACCTGATGGCCAATGGATTGAGGATCCTACAAATTAATGAGAAAAATATTTTATTTTATTACAACAGCTTTTTGGATTTTCATATTAATGGCCACATTTGAAGCAATGGCCGGTGAAAAAATATTACACAGTAAAATTAAATCTATATCACCAGAAAAAACCGATGGTCAATATTGTTTTGTAAAAGTGGTAATTAAACAAACGGGTGATGAGATTATTAAAGAGGAAATTTTGGAGTGTGCTGACGGTAAAAAAGGCATTGATACCCCAGGTTATTGGGATTTATTTGCTCAGTTTTATTATAGAGACGTAAACGCTACAGAATACTGCCGATATTATAGTCGGGAGGGACACGCTTTTAAAACACCAGGAAAAGTGTGTTTACAAGTAAATGGTGAATGGGAGGTTAGATGATTAGAAATATAATCATAATTGCTCTTGTATTAGTAATAATGTATGATGTATCTGCTGAAGAGTCATTATCCTATATTCAAATGGGACTTGACTTTTTAAAAGAGATCGTATATAATGTAGAGAGGAGTGTGGAAAAAATATGAAAAACTACATAAAAGTAATAGGTATATTATTGGCTGGTTTGTTAGTAGCAAACTGTTCTAGTACAACCTATAATATGAAGTCAGAAAAAGGCAAGGTATTGAATAAAGTACCTGCTTGGTATATGAATGACTTTAAAGTAAAGAAAGCGTGTGGTACTACAAAGTTTGGTAAAAACAAAAACAAAGAGTGTATCTTTGGTGTTGGTACTGCCGTGTCGCCTGATTTACAATTAGCAATCGAAAAAGGTATGATGATTGCCAAGGCTGATTTAGCTGATATTGTAAAAGGTGAAATGAACAAACAATCTAAACAATACATAACTGAAATTGGTAAGACTAACTCATTGTCTGTTGTATCAGATGTTGAGGTAACTTTAATCAATATAATATCTAAAACACAAGTTAGAGGTTATGAGACGTGGCAAAAAGATGTCACTATAACTAAAAACGGATATTATAGAGTTTGGATTGGCTTAAGATTGCCAATGGGTGAGTATAATAGAATGTATAATTATACCATTGAGCAAGCATTAGACTCTTTCAAGTTAAAAGAAAAGTCTGATATTGCTTATAAACAACTATTGGAAAATACAGGTAATACAAATGAAAATAACAATTTACAGTAAGAATAATTGTATATACTGCTCCAAGGCCAAGACCTTGGTAAAAAACCTTGGCCTAGAGTATGAGGAAAAGTCATTAGAAAAAGACTTTGGCTCTGACCCTAGTAAGATGTTAGAAGACATTGGTAAAAATGTTAGAGCTATGCCTCAAATTAAAATTGATGATGAGTTAATTGGTGGTTATAATCAATTAATTGAATACTTTGAGAAACAAGGTAAAGTTAATTTTAAGGGTGAGATCATAGGTGAGTGACGATAAAATAATACCATTTCCTAAAAATCGTATTGTTAATCAAAGAAGTAGAGAACTTGATGAACAAAGGCGAAAGATGAGTAGTAAAGCTGCCAAAGAAATAGAAAAACAACAAACAAAACAATTTGTTGAAACTTCGGTAGATGATATGAGTATGAATTTATTAAAACAATTTTATGATATGGCTGTCAAAACTGATAAACATAGTTTTACAAAAGACTTGGCTTTGTTAGTTGATATAATGAGAGGTTTATTATACAGAGACTTTAATATGAATCACCCAGCACAGAAATTATCAGACAAAATGGTAAAGTTAAAAGTAAATAGAGACGGAACTCAATCAGCACAAATAGATTATTCAACCGTCACAGATACAAAATCTAAAAATGGCAAACCATTAAGTAAAGATTTTAAAGAAGAACTAAAAGATTTAAACGAAACTGGTATTAAATTTGATCCAGATGACGATAACGGAATTACATAAAGTAATCGCCTTAACAGGTTGTAAAATAGTCCAAAAATAAAAAGGAGAAAATTATGTTTGGAACAAAAAAAGTAGAAAACAGAGGCAGAAAGAGTTTGTCAAAAAAACAAACAATTCTTAATGCTTTATTAAGAGGTCAATCAATCGCTTGGAAGACTTTAAACACAAAGTTTGGTCTTAAATCACCAAGAGCTATGGTTGATACTTTAAGAGCTGAAGGTTATATGATCTACGGTTCAAAAGTAAAAGGTAAACACGTGTACAGACTTGGTACACCAACGAGAGCTATTATCTCAGCTGGTATCAAAGCGTTATACGGTACGCCTTTCAAATACGACAATGCTTCAGTTGTAGCACCTACAAAAGCTACAGTTGCTTCTATTGACGCTTAATTAAAAAACGGTGTGGTGGCGAGGGCAACTTCGCCACTATTTTTATGGATTTTGAACACGGATTATTATTAGGTGTAATTGGTTGTACAGTAACCTTTGTAGGTTTCTTTATAGCTTTTTTGTTTATAAGTTATAATAAGAAAAAAGAATTACGAAGATTAAAAGAAATTGAAAAAAGAAAAAAAGGCCCATTGGCACATCATTACGGTGATGATACAGTATGAAAAAAGAAAAACAAAATAGAACTTTAACTACTTTAGGTGAGAATGCTAAAAGCAAAAAGATGACACGTAAAGTTGACACTTATGAATATGAGTCATTAGCAACTTGTATAAAAACAGATCAAGTACCAGCTAGTGAGATAGCAGAAATATTTACTGACAAAAAGTTTTATAAGTATTACAAAAAGAATTGGCTATGATATTAGTAGATTTAAACCAAGTATTGATTTCAAACCTTATGGCACAAGTCAGAGGTAAGGGTGATGTAAAACCAAATAAAGAAATGATAAGACAAATGGTGTTAACTTCATTGAGAGGTTTTAATGCCAAGTTTAAACAAGAATACGGTACAATGGTTTTATGTTCAGACGCCAGCGATCCTTGGCGAAAAGACTTTTTCCCTAACTATAAACACAGTAGAAAACAAGCCAGACTAGATGGCCCTTTTGATTGGGATAATATATTTAAAATTATTACCGAAATCAAAGAAGAAATTAAAGAGAACTTTCCTTACATTATGATGTATGTAGAGAACTCTGAAGCAGATGATATTATAGCAACACTAATTAAATTACAAGAAGAAGATATTTACCTTGTTGTATCAGGCGATAAAGATTTCATACAATTACATAGTTATGGTAATGTATATCAATGGTCGCCATTTTTAAAATCATTTATTGGTGAACAAGAAGACCCTATAAAATTTTTAAGAGAACAGATAATAAAAGGTGACCGATCAGATGGTGTACCAAACATATTATCAGATGACGAAATTTTTGTTAGAGGTGATAGGCAGAAACCTATTACTAAACAAAAGTTGGCTGAATGGTCTAATTTAGACAACATACCACTAGGTTCGGAAACAAAGAAGAACTATAACAGAAATAAGAAGCTAATAGACCTATCTCAAATACCATTGACGATAGAAAATAACATTATAAATAGCTTTAGAAATTATAAAGTGCCTGACAGGTCGCTCCTGTTGCCTTACTTTATGAAAAACAAACTGAAATCATTGATTGAAAACATTAACGATTTTTGACAATATATATTGGAGATAATTATGGCAGAACAACAACCAAGAAACTCACAACTAATGAGTAAAGAGGCTATGACGGCTATGGCAAACACATCTGGTGTTTCCGGTAAAACCGTACACGAAATCTTTACTTTAATAAACAACGCTAAAGATAAACCTAAAAAAATAGAAGTTTTAAAACAGTACGATAAACCGTATTTAAGACAACTATTAAAGGCCGCTTTCTATTCTAAAATAGAATGGGACTTACCAGACGGAACGCCGCCATTTATGGCAAACGAGGCACCAGTTGGTACACAGCATACACTTTTAAAAAACGAGACAAGAAGATTGTTTAATTTCTTAAAAGGTGGTAACAATACTTTATCTAAAACAAGAAAAGAAACCTTGTTTATTCAGATGTTAGAGGGTTTACACACGACAGAAGCTGATTTATTAATCAACATTAAAGACAAAAGATTAAACCAAGTTTACAAAGGCCTTACAGAGGCTGTAGTAAAAGAGGCTTTTGGCTGGAATGATGATTTTATGAAAAAAGCTTAAGAATCAACGAATTTTGAGGGCGTCCATTGTGTCGCCCTTAAAAAAACTCAATAAAATCAACACTTTTAATCGCTTGACAAAACACATTTTTTACTGTATATTATAAATATAAACAGAGAGGATATTATGAAAAAGTTTGTTATGACAATATTGATAGTAAATGGCCTGATATGGGGTTTACTTTCAAATATAGCGAAAGCAGATGACTATAATACGGCGGTAATTGGCCACGTTATACAATCTAAAGTGAATGGCGAGAATGTTGATGTTAACGCTTTGATGAGTTATGAGTTAGAAAAACTAGCTCACAAATACTCTATTGAAATGGTATCAATACTTCAAGCTTACTTACCTGCTATTTTAGATGGTGTGATGACCGATTTAAGATTACAGGCAGATGAAAAATATAAATGTGCTTTATTAAAAGATTCTAAAATTAAGGACGATTGTAAATGATTGAAATATTTTTAGAAACTCCACTTGAATTGAAAATTATTATATTGGCAGGACTATCACTAGTCATATACGAATTTTTAAGAAAAGAGGTTTCAAGTTGGAAAAAGCAAAAGTCAAAAAAATACTGAAAAAAGAATTATCATCCAGACGTAAGTATAAAACAACTTACAAGGATATAAAATATTACTTTGAAATGATTAATAAAATTGTATTTAAAAACAAATTAGCACCTTTCAACGAGATTAAAATTAAAAAGATTTACAAAGATAAATCTAAAAAGTTTTGTTATGGACAAGTAACAACTTGGGTATGGAAAAGAAAAGGCACACAACAATTTTGGTTAGAAATGTTGCCTGAATACCGAAACAAAAAAGATTTTGTGGACACTTTAGGACACGAAATGGTACATCTATATCAAATGGCCAATTTAGGTGATACTGGCAATCATAATAAACTGTTTTATAGTTTTAGGCCGAAATTAAATGCTATAGGGATTGACCTATAATGAAAGTGAGAGAGATATATAATGAGAAAAGTAAAAGAGTTAGACCCTTATATTAAGTCACGTGTTGGTGAGGCACTATTACAATTAGATGGCCTTACAAAACCATCAAACAGACCAGGCACTAGTAAATTATATTATACTGGTAATTGGGCAAAAGACATTTACGACAACTATACAGAAAAACAAGCAGAGACAATCTTCGGTAAGGTTGAGAAGTTAAAACCACATTTAACTTTCTTTCAATCAAAATTAGATACATTTAAAGATGAAGATGGTAGAGAATGGGGAGGATATGATTATTATGCCAAAAAACTTTGATTGGGAAAAAACATTAAACAAAACTTGGTACTGGTCTAAAATTATTTTAGCTCTTATCATATTAACTTTATTAAGTTATGGTTATGGTACTTTTCACCCTAACAAACACGCTAAATCTAAAGTAAATCTACAACTTGATTTATTCTATATGTCACAAATCAAAGAAATGGATTTAAGAGAACCAGAATTTACATATAATAATGATGTACAATTTGTTAGAGCTTTACATAAATGTATCAACTATGTAAACTTCTCAACACCAAAAAATAAAAGAGTACCTTATGAAATGATTATAGGCCAAGCTGCTTTAGAAAGTGGTTGGGGCACAAGTAGATTTGCTATGAAAGCAAATAACTTATTTGGTATTAGAACCTTTAGCCAAAAAGTACCACACTTATTACCAATGGGTGTAGAAAAATGGCCAGGTTGGGGTGTTAGATCATTTGCTAGTAAATGTGATAGTGTAAAAGAATATGTTAGATTGTTAAATGAACACCCAGCATATAAAGAGTTTAGGGAAAAAAGAAAACAAACTAATGATTCTTTACTATTAATTAAAACTTTAGATAAGTTTTCTACTACAGCTGACTATGACCAAAGAGTTATTAGAATAATTAACAAAGTCAGAAAGTTGGAAAATACTTTTGCTACAGACAAAACAATCAAATAAATATAACTATGTTTTTAACATTACTAACTTTTTTATCAGCTATTAGTATTTCTGTTATAGCAGCTGGTTATTCAATCATAGGTCTAGCAACACTTTTTGCTGGTGCTTTTGTTCCTATCATTGCTATGGGTTCTGCTTTAGAAGTAGGTAAATTAGTGGCTGCCAGTTGGCTATATCAAAACTGGCGCTCAGATGTTCCAAGATTATTAAAGGCGTACTTATTTGGTGCCATTGTAGTTTTAATATTCATCACATCAATGGGTATTTTTGGTTTCTTATCAAAAGCTCACCTTGACCAAGTAAAACCTACATCTGGTAATAATATAAAAATAGAATTATTAGACAATCAAATTAGTCAACAAGAGTTAATTATTACTAGATCACAAAATACACTTGATAGATTAGATAAAGCTTTAGATGTTTACATAGACAAAGAATATGTAAGTAGAGGTTTAAAAGAACGTAAGAAACAAAAAGAAGAACGAGACGAATTAAATACAGCAATCAACAATGCTAGTGATAAAATTGCTGAACTTACAAATAAAAAGTCATCTTTAAAATTAGAACAAGATAAGATAGAGGCCGAAGTAGGTCCAATCAAATATATCGCTGAAATGATATATGGCGAACAAGCAGAGAATTATTTTGATCACTCTGTTAGAATAGTTATATTGATATTGATATTTGTATTTGATCCTTTGGCAGTATTACTATTGATAGCTGCTAATATTTCATTAAGACAATGGAATATGAAAAGAAAATTAAGTAAAGTAAATGATGAAGAATATCTACAACACAAGATAGAAAAGTTAGAAAAAAGAAATAAAAAACTAAAAGGTTACCAAGGTTTTGTAAATAAGCTAGGTTATAAAGAGTTAGATGGTCTTAATCCAGATGAGATTAAACTGAAATTAGATCAAATTATGGACTGGAACGATAATGACAAAAATAATACTAATAATTAGCATAATAGTTTTGACAGGTTGTATGAAAACGACCTGTGTATCTCATAGTGTACGGACAACAAAATGTGAGAAAAAAGTAGATTGGAAAGACCCTAAATTTTCTTTGATGAGAACCATTATCACTAATGGTGCTAATATGGGAAACTAAGCTTGACAACCTTGGTGGATATGATATATTATAGATATGATTACTAATGAAGATATAAAAAGACTAAATTTACCTAAACTGACACCTGTACAGATTAGAAGAATATCAAACGCTGAAAACAGATGTAAAAACGCAATGACCGATTGGAGTAAAAACTATTGGTATAATGTTTTCAAAAAACTATGTGAGAAATATGACGCTATGGATTATTTCAGAAAGGTTATACATTAATGAATGTTTTTTATTTAGATAAAGACCCCGTAAAAGCAGCTCAAATGAGTTGTGATAAACACGTGGTAAAAATGATTTTAGAATCAGCACAATTACTTTCTACTTGTCATAGAGTATTAGACGGTGTAGAATATTATGGCAAAACTGCCAACGGTAGAAAAATCAAAAGGTGGAAACACCCCAATTCAAACTACGAACAAATACTATACAAAGCAGGCTGGGTAAAACACCCTAGCACAATATGGTTATTTGAATCTGCTTACAACTATATGTGGTTGTACAAACATATGATGGCTCTTAATGATCAGTATAAGAAAAGATATAATCATACAAAAGACCACGTTGCTATACAAAAACTAGGTGATATATTATCAGAGCCACCTAAAAATTCTAAAATAAATAAAATGGCAACTGATCCACAACCTGCTATGCCGGATGAATGTAAAGTACCAGGTGACGCTGTTCAAAGTTATCGTAATTATTACGTGATGAAGAAAAGAAGATTTGCTACCTGGAAAGCACCGTCTGTTGTACCACAATGGTATACAGATATGATTGAAGCTGATCAGCTAGATCGTATATATGATTGAACCAGAGACATTTAAGGAATAGTATGGACTATGAAGAACAAGAAAAATTGTCTTTAGAAGAATCTAAAAGACAAACTAAAGAAAGAAAAAACAAAGGTAAAAATATGATTAGACCATTTACATTTGACGAAGAAAAAATGTTATGGGATGGTTTAAGAGAGGAAAAAGATAATGAGAAATCAATTAATTGAAGCGTTACAAGAACACGCTAAAGGTCACATAGCAAAACACAAAGCAAATGTAGAAGTATTACTAGAAAAAATAAATGGTATTGCTGAACATCCTGATGTTGTTGAAACAATTGAAAAAGAATTAAAGATAATTGCTGAGTATGATGACCAGTTAGAAATGCTTGATAAGTATTTTATAACTAAAGACCCATTTAAAAGTTAATGCCTTTATATACGTTTTATAATAAAAAAACTAAAAAAGAGCATACTGATATGATGACCATATCAGAAATGGAGACATATTTAGAACAAAATCCACACATTAACCAGGTCCCTAAAGGTCTAAATATTGTAGCAGGAGTTTCAGGCCTCTCATACAGGCAAGATGGCGGATGGAAAGACAATTTAAGTAGAATAGCAGAGGCTCACCCTAAAAGTGCC
>Ga0208899_1001262_pt1 | contig 17908 bp, 19 predicted proteins | sample VirMetDEL_Nov_24_FD_184518 | JGI IMG/M metagenome (GOLD analysis project Ga0208899, IMG submission 184518) | Aqueous microbial communities from the Delaware River and Bay under freshwater to marine salinity gradient to study organic matter... | ecosystem: Environmental > Aquatic > Marine >... | reverse complement strand
TATGTGATATTTCTGTAATTGTTGGTAAATTTCCAGTTGGTGTTGTTGTAGCGATTGTACTTCCGTTATGCGAAAATCGTAAAGACGTTCCACTGTATGAAAAAGAAATAGTATTTATACTACCTGCATTTAAAGATAAAACACCATCAACCATTCCACTGGAAAGTAAACCACTTCCGTAAATATCATAATTATTAGGAGCAAACCCCTCTAAAGCTATTTCATTAGTTCCATCAGAAAACCTTAATAATTCATAAAAATCAGTATCAATTCCCATAGGAATAAATTTTAAAAGCACTGTATTTGTATTTGCAACTGTTGGTAAAGATGAAAAGTCGCTATCACAAGTCTCTGCATTACGAGTAGCTATACTACCTTGCGTTGGTATGTAACTTGTAGCGTAGTTTCCTAATTCTACTTGACCGAAAGCAATATCTATAACATCATCTTCGTTATCAAGTATAACACCTAATCTAATATACGTAAAAGTTGCACCTAAAGTGTATTGTCTGTCAAACCTTTGCCATTTATCACTTATAGTTATTGCTTCTTGACTTCCTGTTGTAGTATCTCCAACCCTTAATGAACAGCTTGTAGTATTTGAACTTTTAATATAAATACTTCCTGTATAAACTCTGGCGTTTGTAGGGTCAGCAGTAACTGTAACTACTTGTTGAATAACCTTATTACCTCCAGATGTAGCTGTAACTCTACACCCTGTATTTGTATCAGATGGGTCTATTATCGTATTAGGTTCTTTTGTCGCATCAAATACCACCCACCCACTATCACTATAATCTTGACTTTCGATTATTAAATTCGTTCTCTGCGGTTCTAATATATGGTGCGGACACCCTGCAACGCTACCACTAATTAAATTGTAATTTAATCGTGATATCCCACTTTCAACTGTTTCTATCAGTCCTTGTGAGTTTGTTCTTGTTGCTGAACCACTACGAGAAAAAGTAAAATCCCCTGCGCCACTTAATGGTGCTACGGAATAAAACTTTGTGCCTTGTGCGGATGGTATTAATACTAATTTTGGCTTATTACTCATATTACTTTATTCCTCTTCTTTTGGAATAGATTCATTTAGTATTTTTACGATTTCTTGTGCCAATGGCAATACTGCGATAGGCATACTGTTGATAACTTGGTTTACTCTTGTAATCTGTTCCTGCGTAATCTCCATAATTTTAATTTTAATTTATACTGGTAAATCTTGATATTCTTCTTGATAGTCACTTGGTAAATAACTTTCCATTTCTGCAATTTGTTCAGCACTTAACTCATCTTTGTAAAAGTCATTTGCTAAAACCCATTTAAAATGTTCTTTGATTGCTTCCACATTTTCATCAGAACCTATCTTTGATAGTTGGTCTGGTATCTGTGAAGTAATTACCTCTTTGTGGCTTTCTTCTGTGTTTTCCGTTGTTATTACGTTCTTGTACATTTTTTATTTATTTATGATTTTAATAATTCTACTTCTTCTTTTAATTCTTTTATGGCTTGTACTAAAATTGGTACAAGTTTTCCATAACTTAATTCTAACTTATCTGGGTTTTCATCATACACTAATCTTAAAGTATCGTTATCTAATTCCTTAACCTCTTGTGCTATAAACCCAAAGTCTTTTTTACCTTTATTAGATGAGTAAAATTCTTCTCCATCTTTGTTTGTTTCTGCTCTATTATTCCATACAAATTCTCTTGGCTGCAAAGCATCAATAAAAGCAAGTCCATATCCTAAATCTTTTATATCTGTTTTATCTCTTTCATCAGATAGTGAAGTTATAGAAGTAACAGCACAACGTAAAGTAGCAACAGAAGAATCTCCTAAAGTAATTTCGTTTGAAGCAGTTGCTGAACTTTCAGTTGCCTGATACCCAATATTAGTTACGTTTGTTCCTGTCGCATTCCCTTGTCCAGTTGCAGCACCTATATTTGTACGATAATATCCATTTGTATTACCATCATCAGCTTGCCATCCAACAGCAGTATTATGTGCTGCGAATTGTTGATTTTGATTTTTTAATGCCTCATAACCAATAGCTGTATTTCTTTGTCCAGATGTTTCTGAATATAACGATTGATAACCTAAAGCTACGTTATTTGAACCAGTTGTAACATCTCTTAAAGCCCTACCACCAACAGCAGTATTGTAAGAAGTTGAACCAGCATTGCCTTGTCCAGAAAACGAACCTATATAAACATTGTAATCACCAGCTTGTGATGATTTAGAACCAGCTTGATAACCTATATTCAAATTATTATTACCACTATTAAATTTTCCAGCTTTATTACCTAAATTTGTATTATTATAACCAGTAGTATTTTGATATCCAGATTCAAAACCTAAATTTGTATTTCCGCCTCCAGAAGTATTTGAATAACCAGCTTGGTAACCTATTGCGATATGACCACTTGCAGTATTACTACGACCAGATTCAAAGCCCATATATTCAGAGTACTGTCCAGTTGCTAACCAACCAGCTCTGTAACCAAAACCAGATGAACTGGCTGTATTACTGTGTTGTAATGTTCCATAACCAAAAGCAGTATTAAATGAAGCAGTTGAGTTGGTATTTAAAGATAATTTTCCCACAGAAGTATTGTAATCTCCTGTGGTAATTCCATTTAAAGCATCAACCCCCAAAGAAGTATTATGATTAGCAGTACTTGTTATGCTTGGCGGAACGTTACCAATAAATTGATTACCTTGAGCATTTACTAAACAATCACTCAATCCATTCAAGTCAGAAGCACCTCCGCCACCACCAGCTTGTAATTCTAATTTACCTGCACTTGAATTAAATGTTAAAACATCGCCATCACTTGCTCCGCTTTGGATTCCGGGGATTCTAAAAGATGTAATATTTGAAGCACCTAAAGTTATTTCATTAGATACCGAAGCTGAACTTGATTGTGCGTTTTGTCCTATAATAATATTGTCTGCTCCAGTTGTTAAAGTTGAACCTGCAAATTCTCCTACTATTACGTTTTGATTACCAGTGCTAATTGATTGACCACTGTTCATACCAATAGATACGTTTCTATAACCACTTGTTAGTGCGCTTAATGCAAGTTCTCCAATACCTACATTTCTTTCTCCAGTTGTATTACCTGCTGACCCAAAACCAACTTTATTTCCTAAAAAAGTATTATAAGAGCCAGTTGAGTAAAAACCAGTTTCATAACCAATATTTAAAGTACTTGGATTAGTTGTATTAGAATATCCTGCTTGATAACCTATATTTGTGTTAAATGCTCCAGAAGTGTTTGAGTAACCTGCTTGATGTCCTATTGAGATTGTGCCAGTTGCTGAATTATTTCTATTAGCAAACCAACCTATTCCAATACTACTTCCTCCAGTGTTGTTGAATCCAGCAGAAACTCCAATACCTATTTGGAATGCGCCATTATTTGCATTTTCTCCAGCACTATTACCAATGTAAACATTTGCTCCAGAAGTTCCATTTTTATAGGCTCTTGTACCTACTGCAACGCTACTTCCACCAGTTGTGATACTGGCTAATGCATCAAAACCTATTGCAACACTATTTGTACCTCCAGTTATAGAATCTCCTGCGTTATTACCGATTAAAGTATTACTGTCTCCAGTTGTTAAGCTTACACCTGCATCAATACCAAGAACAGTATTACTTTGAGGATTTCCACTTAATCCGCTTGGTACTTCTCCAACGTAAAGTGATTCGGTATCAACTAAACAATCTGTTAAACCATTTAAATCTGTTGCTCCTCCACCAAGATTGGCAGGGTCAATCTTTTTCATTGTAGTACCTTCGTAACCTACAAGAAAGTCTATGTTTGTAGGATTTGTTTCTGCTGTGAAAGCTGAAAATTTTATTGTAGCCATTTTTTTTAAGTTTATTCTATTATTATATATTCGCCTTGTTCTGATAGTAAAAAGTCTCCAATTTCTGACACTATCTCAATGAAAGGTGTAGGGTCTATATATGGATAGTAAATGTTCCCCCATCCATCTGGAGTTGGTAATCCCCACCAAGTTCTATTGTATATTTCGTTTGCCATTATTCTTTTTTTTATCTTTATTAAACTCGTTATAAAAGCTATTTAGCTTTATTATATTAACTGTTTTTGTCTTATATGTCTTTTTTTTGCCAATCATTATAAAACAAAACTTGAGAATTCATTAGCATCTTTGTCAGGGTACATATCTCCATTACTATTGTTATTATACTCAGGGTACTTATTACTGTTAAAGCAAATGTAATCTATAAACCTTTTAGTGTAAAATTCAGCTCTATCATTAATCTTACTCATCATTCTATCAATATCACTATAATTAACAGAATCAGAATCTTCCCCTCTATGTTTCGATACACCCCCATTATCTATTTTAAACATAGAAAAAGGGAAGTATTCAGCTTGAGTAAACCATATTAACATTGGTTTTATGTAATCGTCTCTAAGGCTTTTATAATCACTATTAGCAGGTAAGTCAATATCACCTGATATTATTAAAGCTTGTAGTTTATCATATAAGTTACCTCCTAAATAATTTTGTATATGAATATCCTGTGCCACTTCAATAAAGTGAATAAGTTTATCCGCATCAGTACTACCACTAATTATTGATTTAGCCTTTAAATCTTGTATTGTTATGAATAATGCTTTCATATGCCTAAAGTCTTTCTTATTTTATTTAAAGTGCTTCTATAAGCACCTCTATCTGCTCTATCTATCATTCTTTCCCCCATTTCACTTGGGTTGTTAGGCTCTTTCAATCCTTTAGCATAAGCATTATCTGAATCAACTTGCTTACCATCTTTCTTCTTGTAAACCCTTAACTCCCAATAGTGATGACAGTTTTTTCCGCCCTTATATTTTAGCAAACTATAGTTTCTACCTTTATGACCTAACTTTTTATTAACACCTCTAAAAGACATCATATTAATATCTTCTTTTCTAAATACCACTTTTCTACCTGTTAAAACCTCCATTTTCTTACAGAAATCTCTACTATTAGGAGACTTTCTCTCTGGCATATAAGCGTATCTAATTTTATATACACCATCATCCTCAGAAGATGCTTTATCAGAATACTTAATTTCAGCCATTTTAACGGACTCATTTTCGTCTTGGTATATCTCACTATGGACTACCTCCCAATCATCGCTTAAAACCTCTCCTAAAGCCTCTAATTGACTAATCATATCATCACCCTCCTCTTCTGAGAAGTCTTTATTTTCTTCGGCAGATAATTTTTCACCTGTTTCTTCTTCTTTTCTAATCTTAGTAGATACGTTGTCTAACTCTGTGAATTCTATTGGTTGTAGAGTTATAAAATATAAATCTTGATATATCTTGTTAAATTCAAGTATCTCTGTTAATCCGTAAATAATACCATCTTGAAATGGTCTGATAATTACGTTATCCATTAGTACAGATGCAGTTCTTAATTCTTCCGCATTGTTACCGAATCCAGTATTATCTTTAATACCTAAAAGAATAGGAGAAACAATTCCGTGTCCTAACATTATCTTCTCTCTTGCTTCATCAGATAAGAATTGATATTGTGCGTGAGCATCTGGTAAATGGATAGCTTCTATATCGGCTTTAGTATCTGCTGATTCGTTAAACGCAATAATAGCCTTACCACTATTAGAGCTACCGCTAAACTTTTGATTAATCTTACTCTCTATAGAATGTTGAGTTTCAGCATTAGGTATCCCATTATTAAAGTTTATAAATAAACTTGGTTGTAATCCATTCTCTATATTCGATAAATGATAATTTGAAACCTCTGCTTCTAATTCAGTATATTGTAAACAAGATTGATAGTCTACTGTTGAATAATAATAGAAACCACTTCTATAAGGTTTGAATATATATAGTTCGTTTACTTGAGATTTACTACCATTACCGAATGTTGGTATTCTTTTAGGATTGTCTGAGTTTTTACAATCTTTCCAAGATGGATGATAATAATAAGCTTTTATAATACCTTTATTAGCTTTTTCAGCTCTAAGCGTTTCCATAGGGAAGTGAGATACTTTTAATATCTTTGTCTTAGCTTTATTATATGTTAATTGCATAGCTCCTTGACCTAATAACTTGTAATCATTAACAAGTCTTTTGATTTCTCTTGGTCTAAGAAGTTTTTTCATTCTAATATAATCCTCAGGAAATAAATCTGAATTAGTAGATTCTAAACCTCTTCCATAAATCATATCAACAATACCATTAATACATCTACCATTAGTAGGACTATCAAGGTATCTATCTATAAGATTGTCAAAATAATCATTATTGTCGCCAAATGCAATCCATTCTTTGTTATGAACTTCCTTTATTTCAGGAACTTGATAAGAAGACATATTAACAACTCTAATGCTATCCTTATATTCTTTATTAACTGTATTTTTCTTACTTGAACTCATTATATTATGTATGTGTTATCATCTACTGTACTATAAGGCTTGTAAATAGTGCCATTACCTATTTCGTGTTTCTCAGTTACCCTTTCAGAAGCAGTTTGAGAAGTTACGTATATCTTGTCTCTATACCAAAGCTCACTATCTTTAGATATTTCTAAATAGTAAGTAGAATCCTCTTCAAGAATTGAAGACTGAAAAGTAACTTGAGTGAAATTAACTATATTGCTAAAAGTAGCATTCGTTATAGATTCCTCTTTACCATCACCATCCCTTCTTATGTTTAAAACAAACACACCTGATAAGTCTGAGCTTCTCGGTGCAATAGTTATTGTTTTATCCCCTGCTGTTGGTTGTAATATTAACATACTATGATAACTAAATAATTTATTTTTGTTTTATTTCATTAAAAAACCCCACCGAAAAGGTAGGGTTTAATTGATTTGATGAAAATTACTATCATTATGAAACAATAGTAAATCCTGCCGCTGTAATGTTTTGTTCAGCAGTGTTTCCAGCAGAAGCAATCTCAATGAAATTAGCTGGTTTCTTTTCCATACCTGTAAAACTTAAAGTGTAACCACTTAGGTCTCCCATAGCACCACCTGTTACAACAGTACCACCTGTTACATCAGAACCATACTCGATTCCAGAAATAAATGCGTTACCATTATTGTCTTCAATTATAATGTTAGGTCTTCCAAAAGATAACAACTTAATTGTATTGTGGTCTTCTTTAGTTAATTTTTTAAGTGTTAATTCTAACACTTGCTCAAACATAGTAGTTCCATTTTCTCTACTTGATTGAATGTTTTCTGTATAGGTAGAGTTTCCTCTAACCTCGTACTTGTAAGCATTTGGAGTTCCACCAACAGATTCTACAACATCTGTGTTAGTGCTATCGTAAGTAACAGAGGTAATATCTCCGTAATTTACAAAATAAACTGCATTTATACCTCCAACACTATCTTTACAAGGTTCTGTTCTACCTAAAGCAATATCACAAGCCATAATATTTATTTTTTAATTATTAGTTATAAAAAAAGGGTAGGCAGATTGACCACCTACCCCTTTAGTTTTAATTGAGCTAATTATTAGTTAGCAGAGTTGGTGATTCCGTAAGTTACGATGTCTTCAACAACTCCGTACTGTACACCAGCAGTAAATCTCATAATGATTCTTACGTTTTGAGAACCATCTAAGTCAGCCATATCTAAAACTTTTACTTCTTGGTGGTCTGATAATAAACCAGTTCCAAATTGTAAGTTATCTTTAGTAGTTGCTATAGCAGTGTTTGCTGCTAATCCGTTAGCCATAAAGATTTTTACACCATCAAAGTATAAGATGTTGATATCTTGGTTGTTTCCTTGAGAACCTACACCAGCAGCACCTTGTCCGTTAGCTTGGAATCCACCTAAAGCTCTTTTGTAAGCTCTAAAGATGTTTTGAGAAACATAGATGAATAAGTCATCTCTACCATATAAAGCAGAAGGAATTGCATCTACTACTTTACCTAACTCATCAACAACGTTAGCAGCAGTTACTGTAGTTCCTGCAACCTCTTGTGCTGCTGGTAAAGAAGCATCAGAAGCTAATAAAGTAGAAAAACCATCAAATGAACCTTCACCATCAGCTCCTGCCCATATGTTTTGCTCATTCTTTTGTGCTACTTTAGCAGCAACATAAGAGATTAAGTAGTCTTGGAAAGAAGATGGTAAGTTGTCAAATGCAGAATATCCCATTTGGATTGCATCCCAATCAGAACGGAAATCTTTCTTACACAATTCTAAGTTAACTTGTAATTCCTTTGGTTCAAGGATTCTTTCAGTTAAAGTTAAAGTTGAAGTGTCATTGAAGTCGCAAGTACCATTCTTAGTGATACCATCTAATTCCAATCTTTTAACAACCTCTTTGAACTTTACGTTTGGTCGGATAGTTAATCCACCATTTGCAATAGTGTTACCAGAAAGTAAAGCAGCAGAAATATATTTCCCTGCAAATTCTCCTGCGTAAGTTGTAGTAATACTTGTTGTAGTAGCCATTTTGTCTAATTTTAATTAAATAACATTCTATTAACTCTCTCTTCGATAGTCATAGATTTGTTTGGGTTTGATAATAAATTCTTTTTCTTTTCAACTTGAGCCTCAGGAGAATGTACAACTTCTTCTACATTTTCAGATAACTCAACTTCTTCTTTTTTAGATAAATCCTCAGGAACTTCTTCAACTTCCCCCATTGGCTTATCTTCGATTAATGCTTTAATCATAGCAAGTAGTTCTGATTTTACTGCTGCTAATTCGTCAGAAGTAGCGTAGCTCATTTCAGGAGCTTCAACTTCCTCTTCGATTACAACCTCTTCTTTAGGTTCATCAGCAAGTACAACCTCTTCTACTTCCTCTTTTACTTTTTCAGCTACTTCCTCTGTAGATAATTCTACTGATTCTTCAACTGCAACGTCTTCAACTTTCATTTCTTCTTTAGAAAGATTTAAAAGCTCTTTAACGTTGTTAAGGATTTCTGTCGCTTTCATACTTATTGGTTTATATTAATATAACTATTTAAAAATTTACTGTCGTATTTTACTCTTCTTCTTGCTTATGAATTGAGCCTATACCTTGCTTCCAATACTCATCTGTACTACACTTTCTTGTCTTGGTGTACTTATCACAATCAATAGAATAAGTGTTTTTACATTTGCAATATTTAGCCCTCATTGTCTATCTTTTTTAGTTTAGATATTGCCCAATTAACACCTGCTGAACCACCCCAAGCATCCCACATAATACCGCCACAACCTTCTGAATAAGGTACGTCTTTATGTTGTTGATGTCTTTTGAAAGATGCCATTCTCGCTATAGTATCTCTACTCAAAGGCTCTCTGTTAGCCAACTGACTTGCTCTTGTCCATCCAACACTTGTACCACAAGAACTTCCATTTTCTTTCTTGTATTTTAATGCCCTCTTTGCATTGTTTGTTGCGGCTTGTGGATAATCGCTATAAGATTTTAATTCTTGTTCTGAGTATTCTTTAGGCTTAGTGTGTACCCACCCTTTTTTAGTGTATTTGTCGTGTTCTTCTTCATTCATTATTTTAACACTTTCACCTGTTTCAGGATTATACATAATGTGGGGATACTCTACTAAATCCTCAGTTAATAGTCTCTTTATCTCTTCTAATACATTACTCGCTTCAACTTCTTCAACATCTTCTACATTATCACTAAACATACCTTCAATACTTAATCCTAAGTATTTACCTTGTTTAACATCTTCCCATACCTCATCATTATCTATCTTCATAGTAACTGCCCAAGCACCTTTTACCGCATTTAATCCATATAAAGCAGTTTTATCTTTTTTAGGGTCTTCCACAATCCAAGATTCTATTACAGATACACCTCCTGTAAATTCAGCGTGTTCTAAAGTTGTATTATTGTTTTTAAGACGTTTTAAATACAATTCAGATGCCTTTCTTACTGTTTCAGGTGAAAATGTTATATTGTACTCATAATCACCTTTACGTCTATATATGAGTTTATTTGGAACTAATGCTAAACCGACAATTATTCTTTTTTCAGAATCAACAGTCTTAAATTCTACCTTATGTTTACTTAAAGCTACAAAATTTTCTTCAATAGCAGGAAACTCAACCAAAGATATAGCCTCTATTCCATCTTCCTCTCTTGATTCGTCTATAAATAACTCTATTATATCTAATTCTTCCATATTTAACTTATTTATATTATGTATAACTTGTTTTGTTTTATTTTGTTTTATTTTAAGTACCTGCTTGACCCACAATCATACCATCTAATTGTTGTTGAGTAGTAACGTCTCTTGAAACAACATAAGCTTTTAATGGTTTGCTGAATTGTGTTTGTATTGTTTCTACAAGCTGATTTCCATTAGACATTCCTACTACGTTAAAAACAGGAGCTGTACGACCACCACTTGCTCCACCATCAATACCACCAGTACTTGTACGTATAGGTGTTTTAGCTGCTGATGTTTGAAATTTTTGTCTTGAAATAGTTGCTACTTGTGCTAAACCAAACGCAATCGTAGGTAATGCTTGTGCTAATCTTGCAAAAAATCCACCTTTAGCATCCTTCATAACACCTATGGCTGCCGCCGAAGTATCCATTAAAGCAGTTGCTATATTTGCAGCTTTATTCATATTAAACTGCTTTTTAGCTATCTTTTCTTGTTTTTTTCTTAATTTCTCATCATTTATAGCTATTTGATTTTGTATTTTTGCTCTTTCTTCTTTTGATAGGTTCTCGTTAAGTAATCTATTATTTAATTCAGCATTTAAAGCATTTGTTTTATTAGCCTCAATAGTCATTTCTCTATCAAATTGAGCATTCATAAAATCAGTCATAGTGCCTAATATTTTCTTTGATTTTTCAATGCCTTCTTGAGTTTCAGACAACTTATCTTCTAAAGCCATTTGCCCTGCAACCTCTTCATTATACTTCTTTATAGCCTCTATAGTCTCATCACTTAATTTAAAGTCTAATGCTTTGTTTATATCTATTGGTTTTTTACCCAATTCAATATTCATTGATTTAGCGACAGCTTTTATTAGTTTTTTACCAAATTTAACTTGTTTTTCAATGCTGTCTGGTGTTATCAAAGCAAAAGCTTTCTTCCTTTTATTTTTCTCTTCAATTTCATCAATCTTGTCTTGAAGTGCATCTATTTCAACAGAAAGCCTTTTGTAGTCTTCTGGTGTTTTTGATAATACCTCTCTTCTTTTCTTTAATATACTTAGTTCGTTTTTTAAACCCTTTAAACTATCGGCATCTGCTTTTGTCGCATCATCTTTACTTTCCTTATAATCATTTACAGCATCAGCACTTGTTTCATATATCTTTAATATTTTAGATTGTAGTTCTATTTCTCTTTTTTGAATTGATTCAAGCATTTTTCTCTTACGAAAAGCACTTATTCTTCTTTTCTCTAAAGAAAGTCTACGTTCAGTAAGAGTATTTAATTCACGTTCATAATCATTTATCTTATCAGCATTTTTTAACAATTCTTCATCAAGAATTTTCTTGTCTTTTAATAACTTAATATAATCTTTTATATTAACATTTAAGTCATTGCCTAATACCCTTGCTAATTCCTCTACTTCTTGTCTGAAATCACTTGTTGCTTTTTCCGATTTCTTTTGACCACCAGCAAAAAAGTCAAGAGCAGATACCGCAGTAGTAATAGCTAAAACAATACCAAGGGGACCCATAAGAGCTTTCCACATATCCTTTAATGCGAGTGTCAAACTACCTGATGTTTTTACTGCAAAACCCATTTGAGAAACCAACTGAGTAATGTTATTCGCCATACCACGAATACCATAAGGTGCATCTGAAATAACCCTACCAAGTTCCATTACAGATGAGGTAGCACCCCCTGATGCAGTTCTTAGGTTTTGATTAGATTTTACCACACTATCTAACCCTTTTTTAAACGTATTAAATTTAGTTGAATCAACTGTTTTAGCAAAATTACCAAACTCTTTTCTAAGTTCTTGTACAGGTACTTTTGTTGCTACAATTTGACCTTTAAGATTTCTTACTGTAGCTACTCCTAATTCTGCATCTACAGTAATTTTATAAACAATATTTTCTGAACTATTTGCCATTTGTTAGTCTTTTTCTTTTTATACTTGTTTTTAATTCTTTAAAGTTTGAAGGCATTTCATATAAACCTTTAGCTATATTAATATCCTTATCTTCAATTAACCATTCTTTATCCCTAAGTAATTCTAATGTTTGTCTTATCATTATATGTCGATTAATAGTTCTATTTCTGATTTACCTGTATAAAAATCCGTTTCTATTGAATTAATCTTATAACTCTTACCTGAGATAACGAATCTATCTGCCAATGTGTATTTGTACAGTATCCTTAAAGGAAGATAAGCAGATACTTTTGTTATTCTATTTGAAGCACTAAACACACTTGTTATATAATTTCTATAATACGCTTGAAACAATGTATTTGTAAATCCAGTATCTGGAGGTGTGTTTAAAAAAGCATATTCATTATATTCTTTATAAAAATTCATATTATACGAGCTTGTAGAAGATGATAATGCTACGCTGTTTGATGGTATATTATAAGTGTCTACTTCATCTTGGTCTGTTTCAGAATTCAAAAAAGCAATAGAATTTTGATTTACTTGTCTTATTGGATAAAATAACAAAGGTTTACCTACATAAGATTCTTGATTATCATCAACAAACCAACCATATTGAACAGTTGTAGCTGTTATTCCATCATTTTCATCAATTAACCTTTCGTATTTCATTTGTGCAAATGGTGTTTTAAGTTTATAAATACCACCATCTAATTTTATTGAACCAGTGTATTCTGATTTACCCCACGTTTTATTGAATTTCTGTTGATGGAATGCGGCTAAAAATGTTTTTGTATCTTCGTGTTGGAAATTTATTTCACGATATGGTAAAGCTACATTGACTTGACTATTATTAACATCTATATATTTAGTTATGTCATAAGAAGAGCCACTACTATAAAAACTATCTAACGTCTTTACTATAATTTCATTTGTAGATTTATCAACATAAGCTGTAAGATTAAACATTTTAAATAATCCAGTTAAAAAATCAATTACCTTCATATCTGGAATCTGCTGAGTAATATCGAATTCAAATGAACTTATATATGAATAGTTAGTTATTGTATAATTTTTTGTGTAGAAGATTGGATTTACAGGGTCTGTATAATCATATTTTATTACTTCAAACCGAATGTCTGAAAAAGTTGGACTAAAGTCAGATTGAATATATGCAGTATAAAGTGCGCCTTCTTCTATCTCATCACGAGGAACACTTGTTATAGCTTGTGAGCCAGATGTAATGTCCCCACTATTAGCAACCTCAACACCATTTTTTCTAATTGAAATTCTATAAGGATTTGTACTTGATGTAGTACTATTAAGCCTTATATCAGAATAAATAAATTCTGTTGGAGAATACAAAAATAATTCTAAAGCATTGTCATACATCGAAGAGTTAGTATTCGCATCAGCATCATTAGCAAAACCATCTATTAAACTTTCGTTTAATCCGCTTAAATTTTCTACCTTTCCTTTTTTTCTATGCAACCACATAAACAAATTATAATAAGGCGCATTTGTATTTACAAAAAAATCATTACTAAATGTAATTGAGTATTTTGTTTCAATAGCCTCAATTATTTTATGTAAACGAATAGCGTATTTTAAATCCGAATATAATACTCCTTTTACATTCCCTTCATCCCAAGCAACATTTCCAGCATAATTCGCTGAACTATGTGAATCATACCTTAATTGTTGTGTATGCGAAATTAAGGGTACAATTACATCGTTTGTGGTTGGGTCTGCTTGTAGAGAGGCTTTTACGTTTACAGCATCGTATGTTTTACTTAAATCCGTTAGGGATGTTAGACCAGATAACTTATCATCACCCAATAATTCTTTTAGAGTAATTGTATTACCGAAAAAAGTTACCCTATATGTATGTGCAACATTGTTTTTTAAATCAACCCCTTCAAGTTTGATATAGCCATTTTTAAAAGGTATAGAATTTAACTCTATACTTGCAGACACTAAAACCCTTGCATCAAAACCATCTTGAATATCATTATTGTAATAATGTTTAAATATCTTGTTATTAACTTTACTTGCAGGAATGCTAAATGTTTGTGAATAAGCTGTAAAAACCTTACTAATATCTTTAACGTTCTTTACAGTATCAGTAATACTAATATTAACGTCATCAAACATATCAGCTCTTTGACCCTCTATATATAATTGAGTTATTTGCATCTATCTAATGTTATTTATAGTATCAAATGATTTATCAAAGTCAAATGTGTAATCTACTAACTTATCATTTAATGATGTCTTGTATGTAATATCACTTGTTTTAACATTTATTGGCAACACTTGTTCCCCTTTATCAGTTATATTAGTAACCCACACCTTCTCGGACAACATCATTTGCTTAAATACTTCATTGTAATCTTCACTTAAAAACCCACTGCTTAACGTAACAGATTCCTTCCCCATCACATTAAAATCTCTGTAAACGTGATTATCGACAGAGTAACCTGTTACACCAGAAATTGTGGTTAATATATTTGACTTGTAAGATTCTTTACTAACATTCATTCTCTCTACAGACTTCTTAAAGAAATACATATCTTGTAAAGCACCAAACTTATTTACAAACGTTACCTTTTTAGGCTCGTATTTACATTCTTCTAAAATCTCTACATTTATAGTTTCGATACCACTACTGTCTGATATAACTATTTTATCTACTGCTCCTATTGAATATTCATTAAAGTACGCTTCTAAACATTTGTTTGGCTCAAAACTTGTACCACCACTTTCTAAAACCCTTTCTTTGAATGAATCCCAATTAGTAGAGTTTCCATATATGGAAACATATTTTATTTGCTCTGAACTTTGACTACTTGATGTAAACGTCTGAGTTGATACAATTTCATTGTCCTTTAAGAAAGTAACTGTTGGATTTGATTCCGTGTATATAGGAATTCTAAAGGCATTATCTTCTAAAACAAACAGTTTCTTATTTGTAATCATTAAAGGCGAAGAAGCACTTGATTCCTCAAAATAATTATAACCATCAAAAGCAATATTTGTGGTATTTCTTGTTGTTATCACTGAATCAGAAGAATCGTAAATAGTCAATGTATGCTTAACCCATACACCCTGACCACTATAATCTCCGTTAAACGTTACGTTTAAATAATCTCTTATTAATTCAGCAGTTTCAAATATTATTGTTGATAACCCACTTGTTGTAACTACCGATTTCCTTAAAGTATATTCAGGTGATGATGGAACAGTGTTTTCATCCCCTGTCCAAATATATATTTGCAATATACCATAAGATATGGTTGTAATAGATGTAATAGTTTCAAAATGTGGACTTCTTGCTTGTATTGCCATTAGTTAATTGATTTTAATTCATTAAGGTTTAACAGTATATCTTTTCTGTAACCCTCTTTTAATATTGTTTTTATTTGTTCTTTTGTTTGTTCTTGTACTAAACTTATAAAACCACTACCTTTATATCCAAATCTTTCAGAGATACCTCTTCTTCTTATACTTCTCGATAAAACATAACCTAAAGACTTCCAAGTATTGTCAGACACTTTTCTAAATCTACCTTTTTTGTCTCTAATCTGAGGTCTTATACCTTTTATCTTTGCCCATCTAATTATATTGCTCTGCAATCTGTTAAAACCTTCTTTATCTGAACCACCACCTGTACTTATACCATCAGACAAAGCATTTGCATACTGCTCTGCAAATATGTATAACTCATCGTCTTCAACCCTGTATGCAAAAGACCTATCTAACTTTCCAGAAGCCTTAAATCCATCATTCTTAGCCTCTTGCTTTAGATTCTTTCTAATTAGCTTACCAACCTTTCTCAAGGCTAATTTTAGATTATCTCCCTCCATTAACAGATACTTATGCCATTAGGAACTTCTATTGATATATCTACACTCCAACCAGCTAACTCATTACTAAAACGTTCTTTAAATGGCTGTGCAACAGGCTGTGTTGTTACTTGATAATTAGCTTCAAACAAATCGCCTCTCATCAACTTCATTATTAAAGAATTTACAACTTGAAACTGAGTATTTAAAACATCTTGTAAGTTGTCATTACCATAGAACAGTTCGTAATCAGATTTTTTAGTATTGTAATCAACTATATCAGAACAAAGCACCTTAATATCAAAAACAACTGTATTTCCCCTGTAGTTAGCGCCATCTATAAGTATATGTGATAAAGGGAACATAGTTGTCTTATCTAAATCAACATCAGTTATATCACCGTAAGTAACAGTATTAACTGATGGATTTGACAACAGCTCATCTTTTATAACGTTTAATATGTCGTAAATGTGTGTCATTTTATTTTTTGTTTTAATATTTTACTCTCTAATTCTGATTTTTCCTTTATAAATTCTAAATACATTAAACATTGATGTAAGGGAAGTCCTGTAACTTCTCCGATTCTTCTAACATCTTCTCCAGCGAGAGTAAATATTGCTTGATAGTCTCCCCATTTTCTACCGAAAGCTTGTCCTGACATCCCTCCTGTTTCTTCTGTAACTCTTTGAGTGTATAAGCCATCGTATAATTCCCTAATTTTGTCGCTAAACGATAAAAAAAAACCCTTGCACTAAGTGCAGCATCTAATGGAGCATCTCTCATTACATCAGCCATATACTCTGTACCCTTGTAATCGTGTATGAGATATTTATCCTTGCTCTTGAACTTAATAGGTCTGTAAAGAACTGCCATTGCTTTATGGTAGTTATCATTATCAAACATATATTTCTCTAAGTCTATAAACTCACCATAACTCATCTTATCAAAGTTAGGTATCAGACCAAACTCAACAACAACACCATCAGCTCCTTTTAAACTAAACTTATGTACGAGTTCAGCTTTTTGATTTAAAACATATGATAAATGTTCTAAAGTCTCATCAAACACATTTAAACCTATCTTATCAATGTCTGATAACTTTACACCACAGAATATCTCTAATATTTTTTTGTTTAGAAATTCGGTAGCATTTTTATCATCCTTATTCTTTTCGTAGATATTAATATATCTTTGCCATTGACTTAACTTAATTTGCCTTAAACTTGTAGGTATATCAAACTCCATAAATAAATATTGTTATACTAAGATAACTTAATTTATTTTTTTTGTGTTAATTTTTGCTATAATAAATAATTTTACTTATATTTGCGTAAGAGATTTAACTATGAATATTTTAGACGAGAAGTTAAGTATTAGGTTTATGAAGTTTAAATGCCTAGACACTAATAGAATATACAGAGTAGTAGAAACTATCTCTACATTTGATTTAAAGCAACCTCATTACTTCGATAAAGTTAAGGATTGTAAAGACACAGTAAAAAGAGACGATGGTATTAGAAGAACGTTTATGAGAGAGCAATTAGGTTATAGGTTTAAGAATATAGAAGGAATAATAAGTAAATATTAAACAAAAGTAAATGAATAAGGAAAAAACTTGTTGGTATGATATGTAAAGAGCGGATGCATACGCTTGAGGAGAGCCACCCATTTTTTAAGTAAATATTAAACACTGGAATACAGAAAGTCCTCACACCTTATTCAAATAACTAAATTTGCACAATAAAAAACCTTTTATTCGCACAATTATTATTAAAAGGAGAAACTTAAAATTAAATATTATGAGCAAAAAACAAACAACCAAAGAACAGATTGCATACCTAAAATCAGTATTGCTATCTCAATTACTATTAGAAGCTAATGAAGAGCTTGTGGCTACCAACAGGTACAAACAAAACCTAAAACAACAGATAAACAGGACTAATAGTATATTAGAGCCTATCGTAAGAGAAGAGTTTGATAGTGTATATAAAACAGACCCTGAGA
>Ga0208899_1001258_pt1 | contig 17975 bp, 19 predicted proteins | sample VirMetDEL_Nov_24_FD_184518 | JGI IMG/M metagenome (GOLD analysis project Ga0208899, IMG submission 184518) | Aqueous microbial communities from the Delaware River and Bay under freshwater to marine salinity gradient to study organic matter... | ecosystem: Environmental > Aquatic > Marine >... | reverse complement strand
ACATCTTCAGAACCTGCAAGGATTAGCGGGTTCATCAATCTATTGCGCGGGCGTGTTAGCTCACTGAGATAGATGCTTGTGCCGCCATCATCTGTGTGGAATTCGAACTCATAGGTACCAGTTTCTGCAAATGTAATAACATTTGAACTGATGCCCTGTATGCCTAATACACTCTGTGCTGATCCACTTGCTCCAACTGCTGCTGGCAGTGTAACTGTGTGTGCAACGTTGGCAACATTGATGCGTACATTGAACCAACTTGCGTTGCCGCTTGCTGGAATGTTATCAAATGCCAGTGTAATTGATCCTGATGTAGTAACTGTGTACCACTGTCCAGCTGTATAATCAATGGTTGCTGTGCCTGTTAATGCACCTAGTGCAATCCGTGTAGCACGAAAACCTTGTGTTTTCATATTTTCTACTAGACCGCCCGCCATGTCGTTGTCCAGTGTTGTGCCTGTTAAAGCACTCTTGAAGATACCTTTTGCTTGCAAATCATCAATTTCAGTCTCTGCATATTCAAAGTTTGTTTTGATGTTTGTAAAGTTATCACGAAAGCCCTGGCTGTCGTTATCCTGCCCAGCAATAGGGTAGGTGGTATCGATATTGTTGGGGTTGATATTGCTTGCCATGTTTTCTCTCTTTTATCCTAAAATATTCGTCTTGGGGAATACGAGGTATTTATCGTAATCATCCGTCTTGCCATAGATATCTACAGGGCTGGTAAACCTCAAACTGTTGCCATCAAACGTGGTTGCACTGTTAACTGCACTAGTTGGAATGTAACCCGATAGGCCCTGATCGTTGTCTTGGAAAATGCTATTCAATGTAGCAAAATTAGGTTTACTCAATACTGGAGCAAAATATGTGTTAAACAATGCATATCCTAGTGGGTTATTTGCCAGTATGCCTGCAGGTGTTCTCATTAGATCATTCCATTCCGGTGCTAAACTTCCGCCAGCCCAGAACACACTCATCTCCCACATGCCCCAATTTAGCAGATACATATATTCTTTCATTAGTATATGTGCTTCTGTTGAATCATAAGGATCAAGAGCACCAGCATCATACATACCATTGTCAATTGCTTGTTCCATTGCTTTAAATAACTCAGTGCCTGTGTATGTACCAGGATTATCTTCACTGTCCCAGTTGAGTTCAGTTACTGATCCTTGAACGCCGCCACGTACACCATATAGGTGTATGGTGTGCATAATATGTTCAAACACTTCTTCAACGTCTTTAATTCCGGTGCCGTTCCATCCATTGTTGTTTTTATACCATACCATGTCGTTAACTGCATGTTGGGCTAAAAAATCTGTGTAACCAGCATAAGATGCTGCACCTATATCGGTTAGCCAGTTTGGAGAATAAGAACTGCCGCCGCCATAGCCAACTCGTTGTGCAGTTTGGAAACCAGCATGCCAGGTGCCAGTTAGTCCATTAAGTGTGCGGATCATTTGTTTCTGTGCTGAGCTGTCAATTCCTGTAGCATCAGGATCCATTATCAGTTGATAACTTCTACCAACCTTTTTAACCCATTCATCAGGAACAGCAAGCTGACCACCCACTGCGCCGGCTGCTACCACCAATATGCCATTGACTGTTAAACTTCGATCAAACACTGCACTATTAGTAGCGTCAGCAACCAGTGATGTTGAAACATACAAACCACTTATATCAAAATCAGTATCAAACGTTGTACTAAGCGGTGGACTTGGATTCCAGTTACCACCATCTGTTGAATCTTCGTTTGGTACCCAATTCTTGGTAAGCTGATTGTCCAGTATATATCTATCACTGATAAAGTCTACTCGATTGAGTATTTCACCAAATTGTGTGCGTATGTTATAACTGATTCGATCACTTTCACCTGGTTGTGCATAACAGATTACCCAGGCTTTGGTAAATCCTAACACTCTGCCATCTGTTTGCTTTGTGGTCATCCACAATGGAAGTACTGTACTTTGCTGCCCAATTACATCAATGACCTGATCTCTCATATTAACCAAACTGTTTGGATACACTGTGGTAACAGTTCTCGAAACTGTGTCGTCTGTGACCACAAAAGAACTATAATACAATATCAAGTTGTCAAAGTGTTGATCAATTGACGCATAATAATTAGTTGGTCCAACAGGAAACACGCACTCATTTTCCACACCATCTTGGTTTGCGTTGTTATATGGATCCAGGGGATGTCTAAGTGCATAAGAATAACAACAACAGATTGAATGATTCTTTGGTATGTCTTTTTTACCCTCAAAGTCGGTGTACAATGTATCAAACAAAACTTCCTGAGCAACTGGAATAAATCCCAATAATGGTCCTGGAAGTGTTGGTATAAGATCATTTTTATTTGTAAGCCTGTAGAAGTTATTGCCTAGCGTGTTACCGTCTTTGTCTTCAAGAGCATTGAAATAGTCGGCGTATATTTTGTTACCCACTGTTGGTGATGCGCTTACATAACCTTCGATTCTGTCAAACTTGTCTAAACTTTGAGCATAGTTGGCAATTAGCGTACTAATCGCACTTCCAAGACTGTGTCCGCCAATTTTGATTTTTGTTTTGGTGGTGTTGTTTAATGCATCGTACAAACTGATACCTGGTACATCTGTTGCCCGAACTTCAAGAGGGTCAGGACCAAGACCGTTGTATGCCGTAGTAAATCCATTTTGTGTTTTACCTTTACCAAAGCCAGCAATTGGATTTATAACTTTACCAGTCATAAAGTCTAGTGTAAAATCATATGTGGTTTGTGTGCCACGCATTGTAATGTATGCAGTATCACCTACTTCTATTAAAAAGCCAAACGGTGCAACACTGCGAACAACCTTAGGCGGATCTAGTTTTTGACCATTGGGATCCTTGTTGATGGTTACTGTATAGTCACACCATATAATATCATTTGCTGTGAGTGCATCAAGTGCTGACTTGAATTTGTCATATCGTAACGGTTCGTTGATGTTTACTGGACATTGGTTAGTTGGTACTGGAGTAAAAATATCGTTTACTGCAGGATTTGGAATATATTTGTCGCCATCCCAACGTGGTGCAGGATCTTCTGGTTGTCCCTGGACTATCCAATCTCTGGCTATTTGACTCATAACATTGGTTAGAAGGTTTAAATCCCTTGCTTCTTCTAAATATGCTTCGCTTACTTGGTTAAGTGCAGTTACATTCGGATCTCCAATGCTGCCATTGGTAAAGTTTTCATCAACTAATTCTCGAGCATCAGTTGCTGCTTCGCTGTAAACTGTTACAGGATACGGAAGTGTAATACTCTGTGCTGCACTTTCACCTAAACTGTTAACTCCTGTATCAACTATTTCACTGTAAACAACTTCATATTCAACAGTACCGTCAGGGTTAAGTGCTTGTGCTGTTTTGATAGGCCCGAGAATGATCTTTTTGCGGAAATGGTTCTTGCTTAATGCAAGCAAATATTCATCAAGTGTAGCAGTGTCTAAACTGTATGCATGATTGTATACAACATCTGTGGCAATACCAAAATAAGGATCATCGGCACGATACACACGACCCGGATCAATGATATCTGTAGACTGTAATAAACTGTTTACAAAATTTCTGTCAGCTTGATCTGGCATGGCTTTGATATACAAGCCTTGATACGGTGAATTGTATTCTCTATCAACTGTGATACGGAACTTTCTGCTTACACTGACCAAACCGTCACTGCTATAAGCAACCACAGTAAAGTCAAAGGCTTTATCAAATGTGGTTTCGGCATTTCCCAGTCTTGTTGCAGTATCTTTGTCAAATGTGGTTGTTCCTCCATCAATTGCAAAGGTGTTAAAACTCACACGTCCTGAAATTTCGCCGCCAGCCAACAGTTGCAACCCTTGTGGTAACAAGTTGTATTGCCCAGGTGTGCTTGGATAACTGCCGGCTTTTAGTTTAAACTGTAGCAAACGTCCACTTGGGTTGGTTGCTTTGATAGCCAGCATGCTAATTGCGCCGTTTTCTATTGTTCCAAGGCTGTATATTGGATCATTGACGTCTCTATCAGGAATAAGTGTGCCAGTAAGCCAAGTAACTGAACTTTCAATGTTGCCAATCACAGTCATTGAATAATTGTAGTCAGCAGACTCTAGTGGGTCTAGTCTGTACCAGTATGCTGTGTTAGTAGGTATGACTCCAGCTGATACTGCTTCCAATGCTTGATAGTTGTTTGTTTGATAACTTACTATAGAATTAATACTATAGGCCAAAGAGGGATCATATGCAGTTGCAAGTGTAACAATCTCTCTTACTCTTAAAGAAAAATTGTAGGTAATTTCAACAGCGCCTAGATCAGTGAAATCTCCATAGAGAAAACCAGAAGAATTAAGGACCAAACCTGGTGGTAAACTACCACCATTCAAAAACACTTCTATTGGATTGTTGTTAAAATCAATGCTAGTAAATTTAAAAATAAAATAGTTGTCTGAACGGTATGTGCCTATATCACCAATGGGTGTAGTGATAATTGGAACATAAAAAGGAGTAATATCTGCTGTAATGAAAGTATCATCTGACGTATCCTGTGTATCATCACTGGTCATTGCCGCTTTAGAGTAAACATATATTTCAAATTCACGCAGAGAAGCCAATACACCGTCAGAAACTTCTAGTGTAAATTGAAAATTTTGATTAAAAGATTTAGTTGTAAAATCAAATTGATATTGATCAAACTGTGATGCATCATATCCAGGATCAGCAAAAGCTGTAGGATCCTCTAGTGGTAGTATTATACCACTGATCACTCCTGTAGTTTTATTTAATTCAAGTCCTGGTGGTAAATTACCAAAAACTACTGAAAAAGACAAAGTCTCTCCAGGATCTGTATCTGTAGCTTCAACTGTTACTTCGGCTCGAGTACCATCAAAGAAGGTTCCTATCCGTCCTGTGGGGGTGACAAACTCAGGAGCATCAGCTCCTGTAACAGTAAGTGAGAACGTTCGGTCATTGATTTGGCCGTCTTCACTGACCGCCCTTACAGCAAATGTACTAGTTGTTTCTTCTGCAACTTCAACCGGAATTCCTTGTACAATGCTGGTTGGAACTGGTGTTCCTTCGATTATACCGCTGGTTTTAACCTGAATTCCATTGGGTAGTACGCCCGCTAATAATTGATAAGAAACTGTTCCGCCATCAGGATCTTCTGCTGCAAGAGCTTGCTGGAAAAATTGACCTTCGCCTATCGTTCCGAGGTTGCCAGCTGGTGTGATCCAAATTGGTTGTGCCATTTATATTTTTCCAACAACAATCTCAATAATACCTGATTCGCCTTCAAAATTTTCTAAACTTTTGCCAATCACAGTACCTATCCTAGGAGAAGTTTCTGCTCTTGCCCTACCATCAGCAGTACTAACCATCATCTGACCTTTTGCTACTGCACCGACTACAGAAACAGGCACTCTCCCTGTAAGTGCCACAACGGCAGTTATATCAGCATCACAATTTGAATTCATGGTATAAGCAGGATTAGCACTGATAACACCCGCTATAGCTGGATCACTATCTGTGGTTGTAATCGTGATTTCTTCTGAACCGCCAAAACTTACCACTGTACCAGGTGGATATTCTGCATCAGCAGAATAAATTTCTGCTAAGTCAGCATATTGCGCACTGGTTGCAGTAGCAAACACCGTATTGAAAGCATTAGTACTCTGCCCGATATTGCCTACACCGTCTGTGCCTGATTTAATAATTTCACCTAAGGTTGCACTAGAGGCTGCGACATCACCGCTGGCATCTATGTTGCCTATGGCTAAAACATTAGTACCTGGATTGTATAATAGTTCAGGATTGGCAACATATAAATCACTCACCGTACCAGTGAACGAAGCACTAAATGTTACATAATAGTTATTATTTGCAACAGTATCATTTATTGCCAAAGTTGAACCAACTGCACCTGTTGCGCCCGTGATTCCTGTAGCACCTGTGGCACCCAAAGATCCAGCTGATCCAGCTGGTCCAGTAGCACCTGTAGAACCCAAAGGTCCAGTTGCGCCAGTAGCACCCAAAGATCCAGCTGATCCAGATGGTCCAGTAGCTCCAGTTGCTCCTAATGAACCTGTAGCACCTGTAGCGCCAGATCCAGTTGCGCCAGTGGCACCTGTAGCACCCCCTGGAGTGCCTTGAGGACCAGTAGCACCTGTAGATCCAGTGACACCAGTAGCACCAGTAGCACCTTGTGCAACAGCAGTACCTGGGATGCCAGTAGCACCTATAGGTCCAGTTGCACCAGTGGCACCTCCTGGAGTTCCTTGTGCGCCAGTAGCACCTTGCAGTCCGGTAGCACCAGTGGCGCCAAACCCTGTTGCGCCCGTTGCTCCTGAATTACCTGTAGCACCTGTAGCACCTCCCGGAGTTCCTGGAGTTCCCTGAGGACCGGTTGCTCCTGTAAGACCAAATGGTCCAGTAGCACCGGTTGCTCCTAATCCTGTAGCACCAGTGGCACCTGTAGCACCTCCTGGAGTGCCTTGAGGACCAGTAGCACCCGAAGGTCCAGTAGATCCAGTAGATCCAGTAGCACCTCTTAAGCCGGTGGCTCCTGTAATACCTGCCGGTCCTGTAGCACCAGTGGCACCCAATCCGGTAGCTCCAGTAGCACCCGTCGGTCCTGATAATCCTGTTGCTCCAAATCCAGTAGCACCCTGAGCACCAGTTGCGCCAGTGGCACCTGTAGCACCAGTTGCGCCGGTGGCACCCAATCCAGTAGCTCCTGGAACACCAGCAGCGCCAGACAAGTTAACTGTCCAAGCTGCGTATGTGCCTGAGCCTGTAATTGCCGTTATATTTGCTGCCATAGCACCGGTGCCTGAATTATATGAAGTTACAGTACCAGTCATGGTATTAGTAGCACTGCCGTTAGCGATTACTAATGGCTGTCCTGCTGTCCATGCTAAATCAGATTCAACTGTAAATGATTGTGCTCCTGTAGCAACAGTTAAACTAGTACTTGATGTTGTAGAATATCTATCGCCCATAGCACCAGTAGCACCGGTTGCTCCTAATCCTGTAGCACCTGTAGCACCAAATCCAGTAGCACCTTGAGCACCTGTAGCGCCTGTAGCGCCTGTGGCACCTAGTACAGGAGCAGTCCATGACCTAGTACCATCTGTCTGACTGACCAATACATAGTCATTACCTGCAGGCACTCCTAGATCAGGTTCAGTATCACCTAATGCAATATAATCATATCTGTCCGCCGGTACATCTGAGGGCGGAGTTTTTTTAACTCGTTTAGACAGTAAATCTGCCATTAGTTCTGTGACTCCAATACACTCAATACCAACTTCAACGAAGTGCTATCAGCTGCTGAAATAAGCAGTGATTGCCCAGTTTCTAAAATTAATTTTCCAACAACACCGTTTACAGCATCGTTTCCAGGGACGTCAAAGTCAGTTAACAATGCAGTAGAGGTACTGTCATCATTTAATACTTGTAAACTTACGCTCACAGTGCTACTGGTTGTATTACTAATTTGTGCTGCAAGTATAATTGCACTATAACCAGCCGGTGCAGTGTAAACACTTAACCCGCCTGCTGTTATATCGGTTGCAACATTTCTAAAAACATTTACTGCCATGTTAAATCTCTATCCTTCTATCGCTAATACATAAGGTGTAATCACAGCAAATGTAGCTTTATCAAAAGCTGTACCAGTAATGGTACCTGTTGATCCATTTATAGTAAGTTCGTTGCCAATTCTAAAATCGCCGATCTGGTCTGTACTAGTGTAAACTACTATGCCGTTATTTAATTCTACTACTTCATTTTCTTGTATAGGTTGAGCCGATGGCGTAAGTGTAGGATTTGCTGTAATTATATCATTGCCGGTTCCTACCCATTCAAAAGTGTGCGAACTAGCATTAATTGCACTTCTAGTAGCAAAGATTACAGGTGTTTGATCAGCAAGTGCTATATTGATTTCGGGTAAAATTGTAACAGTAGATTGATTCCCGGCTAATGCTGTGGAGTTTGCAATGGTATACCATGTTGTTCCACTGTCAAAACTTAAACTTTGACGTGTATTTGGTCTTGAAGACAATCCACTTAATAGTATATCACTGCCTAATTGATTAGCACCTTCAACCACTCCTGTCAAACTGTCGTTTATCAATCCATCTGCTACTAGGCCAAATGTGCCAAAACTGCTGTTAGAGTTTGTAATACTGCAATAGCCACCTGATTCAACTAGGATGCCAGTCTGTGTGCAAATAGTAAAAAGACTTACCAACTGTGCATATCCTCCGTTTGTGATATGCACACCTATACCACCTTGATTTACTTGTGTATAAGAGTCGGTGACCATGGATTTGGTTCCTTGTGCTAAACTACCGTCAATCTTCATGCCTGTGCCAGTGGTGGTAATACTTGAACAGTTTTGTACATATGGGCTTGTGGTAATAAAACCGGCGCCGCCAATCGGAAAAGCCACTGCCGCGGCTGGGCTAACATGATCTCGGAAGGTCATACCAGTTAAATAATCTCCATTTTGTAAATGGAAAATATCTTGATTAGTGATTTGTGGACGCACACTTACACTGCGAAGGTTATCACCTACTATGGTTAGATTTGGCGGACAAACTATAGGATTATCTTCGGTGTAGTCGCCTGCTTTGACAAAAATACATACTTTTTCAGTTGGATTAGCCACCATGTATGCCGTAGCCACTTGTACTGCACGTTTGATAGTGAGAAAAGGTTGAGAAAGAGCATTACCATTATTTAAATCATTACCATCTTTGGCAACATAATAAACATTAGGAACGATTCCGCCAGTGCTTTCGTTTACTAATTCAAGAAAGTTGTTGTTGATTTTTGTATAGGCGGTGCGTAGCGGATCGCCTGTTCCGTCGTCGGGTGCTGATCCAACGTTGACTAACTGTATTGTGGCCATATATATAATCCTCTTATAATTATTTATGACTAGCAAGTCTTTAGCTGTGTAGGTGTGATTTAGTCTAATTCTCTCTCAAAATACAGTAAATTATTGACAAACCAACCCATGTGTAGACCAGACTGGGCATAGTTTAAAAGTTGATTTTCTCTGTCTTTGTTGCGTTTCAAACCTTGTTTTGCAATTTTTTCTTCCCAGTAACTAGGAGGCTGGCAATTTATATGCCCGTGGCCGTCTTGTCCAGGAATTGCCGCTGTCCAGATTAAAGATCCATTTACAGTGCTACACACTCGTTCTACCATTTGATCTGCATCTTCAGCTGGTAGATGTTCAGCCACTTCCATGCAGAGTATAACATCTGCTTGTTCGTCTGTTATATCAAAAAGACTTTGCCGTTTTAGTGCTGGACGATTTTCTACTCTGTCATCTACATCTATTCCTTGAGCATCTACTCCTAGTTCAACCAGACTGTCCACATATAAACCTGGCCCACACCCAATGTCTAGCACCAATTTTGGATCTAATTCTTTTTTGATCCAGGTTGCCAGGCGATCGGCCCAGGGTTTTTCTTCAGAAGCAATAACGTCATATCCCATTGGGGTACTAGCTTGCGGATAATTTTTTTGTAAACTGCTAAAACCAAATCTGTTATCGTTTGGTTCATACCATCCTTTACCGGTATGTACATCCATTACTGTTTTAAAATACTCTTCATACATCAATGCTACTTTGTGAAGGCTGAAGTTTTCAGCCCAGGTGCGGCAAGCATGCGGATCAATTTTGTCTATGTTCTTTGCTGCCCAAACAAATTGTTCAAATGTTCTGCAACGATAGCCAGTAATCCCATGCAGATTGTTTTCAGCAAACGATCCCCAGTCAGTGGTTATAGTAGGTGTGCCCGAAAACAGCATTTCCATCTGCACTCCACCAAAAGGTTCTAAATATGTGCTGGCTACAAATGCACCCTTGGCCAGTGCCATAAGATCTCTTCGTAGGTCAACGTCAGCATAGCCTATAAACTGTACATGCGATGGAAAAGTAAGATTTTCAGGATTTTGACCAGCTATGACCAATTTATCGCCAGTTGCTTCGGTGGCCTGTATTGCAATATCTATACCTTTGCCTGAATACACTCGACCCAAAAACAAAAAATAGTTTTCTTTTTGATCACGAAATTGAAAATCATCAGGATCAAAATAATTAGGTATAACTGCATCATACCAATCCTGACGACAACTACCAACATTTTCTAATCCACAATAGGCATGATATATTGCATAACTTTCAAAAATTTTCCAGCGAGCCCAGTGTCCGCCAGCATACCCAATCCCCGGCTCCACGCAGATTAAATCAGGATGAGCATCACACACTGGTCGTACTCCTGATCCCCAGAAAGGCAAAATAAAGTCATAGGGTTGTTTTCTGAGTCCTACTTCACGAATAGCATTTTTATAAAAAGTTTGATATGCATGATCCCCAACATCAAAACGATAAAAGTTTTTGCGCCAATCGTGATTTCCGTAGGCTATCTCAAGATCTTTGTTGGTTGTCACTGTAACATGTTCGCTACAAATCAGATCTGAGTCTTCGTGGCCATAGTGTATAATTTCATGTCCTCTGGACATCATCATCTTGCCAAATTTTACAACTTTTTGAGTGTATGCACAGGCATTATATTCTTTACTGCTAACAGTATGAGGTAAACCTAGGATATGGAAACGATATTTGTCTTTCATGAAATATCTGTTTTCTGAGATAGATCTTTAAAAATATCTCCAAAAAAGTCAAATGCAACCAGTGCTTCTTCTGCTAGATCTGTGCTTAATTGTGCATTAAATCTTTTTACTAAATCAGATCGATTATCAAATTGGTACCATCGACCTTCTCCAGGCGACATCCTGGCAATAATTTTACCGCCGTACATGTCTCCAAGATGCCGTACATAGATATGAGCAAACAATTGATCAGCCCTGTCTGATTTTGCTAGTTCTGAAATATAATCAAGATAACGATAGGTGCTGGGAGAAAGATCTGTCTCATACGCCGGAGCAAGTTCATCCAAATCATGTTGCATTTTTTCTGCTCTAGGTAACTCGGGCAGATTATCTAGTAACCCTATTTCAGTTGCTAGTTGTTCGAGTGCTTGATAAATTGCTAGCATTTCTGCCAGATATATTACATAATGTTCCTGTGTAATATTGCCTTTTAAAAGATATTGTACAAATGGCAAAGATTCTACAGCCTGATGTTTTTTCAGAGTGACTTCTCGCAATATGCTCATTGATTTCCTCGCTTTGGAGTATTTAGTGGGTGCCGAAGATGCTGTTATAAAAAGTAGTAAGCTGTTGAGGTTACTTACGGTGCTGACGATTTGTATGGCAGTAATGTTCTTATAAGCCGTAGTTGGCTCTTGAACCATTGTAGTTGATCAGTACTTCGGCACTGCTTAATGCACGTTCATAAATCCATACTTTACTAGCTAAGGTTGACCCAAGCACTGCCGTTGTAACCTTGAAATGTTGTTCCGGTAAGCACAATCATGCCTGCTACTGGCGTGGTAATTGCAGCATCTCTTGCTGCTACATCTGCATAAACAGGAAGTGTTAGTGGACCTGAACTTATTATACCAGCAGTGCCAATATATGCACCAAATGGCCGCACATTAGCACTGCCAATCCAGCGTGTATTATTAACATCAGGCACAATGTCATTGGCAACTTGAATAACACCAGTGCCATCTGTGGCCAGTGTAATGTTGCCGTTTGTGTTGGTGCTTGAAATTGAGTTGTTTGTGATTGAAATGTTTGAACCAACTGGACCAGCAGTGTAAACTTCAGTGAAGTTATCGTTGGTTTTATCCATCGCACTGCGAAGATTATCACCGTCGCCTGCGTTTGCTGAAGTTCCTAAGTCGATTATTTGTTGTGCCATCTACCTATCCTTTAATACTTGTGTATTTATGGATTAAGCAGCAAAGCTCTCCCCGCAACCACAAGTTGCAGTTGCATTTGGGTTAATTACTGTTAGATAACTACCACCTAGTTCGTTTTTGTAGTCTATGGTACAACCTGCTACAAACATTTCTGCCATTGGATCTAGTACAAGTGCATCCGCGTAGGGCTCGCTCCAGTCCACGTCGGGCCAGTTCTTTTTAAAGTCCCACACATAGGTAAAGCCCGAACAACCTCCACCTTTTACGCCCAGTGTAACATAGTCGTCATTGCGTACTTTATCCAAGTACTGCTTTGCTGATTCAGTGATCGTTATCATCTTTGAAATGCCTTCCATCTGGAGTTCCATAACCTACAGTTCTTGCCCATTGAAGATCGCTATACTCATTGCTATAGTCAGGCATTTTTGATTTGGTATAGGCTTTTGTAAAGTTACCTTTAACAACTTTGTTGCCATCACAGTCGTACTCCCAGTCATAGTGATCTGGATCTAGCGGATGTTTTACTTTTCTTTCTTCCATAATGTCGTTTGTCTATTTGCATCCTGGATAGTTGGGTTCAATGATTGTTATACTAGGTTCGTTAACAGGTGTGATAAATGTATCTTGAATAACAGCATCAACACTGCCCATGTTACTGGTTGACATAGGAGTATTAGGTGGCATGTAGTAACAGGTTCCAGCTGGATAATACATAGGCGGTTTGCCTTCTGCAAAATCAGTCATGGCGCCTTCAAGTACACAAGTCCATCCACCGTATTTGTGAACATGTATTCCAACTCTTGTGCCGGCTTTACGCACTGCTTTTTCAACTGTAAGTCGTTCGCCACTGGCAATAATAGTATCAATCATCAGTTCACCGTCAACCAATGTTGCCATTTTACCTGGCAAACCTACACCGTTAATTGTTGTAACATTGGCTTTAGGATCGCACTCAACATATGCAAAAGCTGTTACAGGTAGTGCAAGTGCAATAATGAATAATATAGTTCTAATCATTTTTCTTTTTTCCATATTGTCCAAGCACCGTATGCGATGGCTGCATAGGCTGCTAGTTTAGCAAATGGTCCTGCTATAAGCACAATAATGCCTACACCAATTAAGATTGCACCATCAAGTGATGTGCGTTCTTCTAGTCTGCTTGTAATAAATTTTTTAATCATTGTTTAGTACTCCTTGATACATATTTAACCATAATTCACTGGCTGCTTCATGTGCATCTTCTAGTGGATGTAACCCTTCTTGTGTAACTTCAAATCCATTATCATAACTCCAATCTAAAAAGTTTTTGCCTTCAAAAGTGTGCATAGGTTCATTAGTAAGGTCTTGTAGTGTGCGGATATAGTCAGGAGCATGCCATTGTGTGTCCCACATTTCATAGTCCATATAAGTTTGTACACTTGGGATATCGTGCAGTTTTAGAAACTGTTGACTCGAATAGATAGTTTGAAGTGTTCTAAACTTGTCCCACAGTGTGCTATGTCCTGGGTATTTGTTATAAAACTCTAGTATTTTTGTTGCTTCGTTGAGCCCTACTAGCGGTTCTAATGTACTTGGCACACATGTCAAACCCAGTGTAGTCCATTTTTCTTTGCCAGGGATGTAAAAATCCCAACGAGCTCCCCAAGTCCAGTTAATAACTGCAAGTGTATTTTCTTTTGAGTTGTTTGCAAAATATGTTAGTATTTGCATTGATATGTTTTCATTACCGCAACCTGGTACAGCAGTTGTTTCATATTCATACCCTAGTTTTTCAGCACACTGACTTACCCAACTATGTTTTTCATGTTTTAGTTCGCTACCATATACAAAACTATCACCAAAACCTACTATTTTCATTTTTGTACCTCATATAAAATTTTATGATTCTCATTTCTCATGTTATCAAGTTGTAAATTGTAGTCATGTTGTTTTTCCCATAAGTTTGCATTATAAGAAGCATCTGAAATCTGTTGTATTAATCCATCTAACATTTGTGACTGTTCTTCATCTAAGTCTAACGTTGTTAGTTTTTGCAAATATATATTTGCACTAGCAAGTAGATCCTCACTTAAATTGTCAGCACTTAAATAATATGGTCGAGTACAAACAAAAAATTGATGACGACAACCAAGATCACCATTTTTACCCAATGGTGTAGCACTTTGTTTCTGCATCTCCCTACCAAATTCTAGTATTTTACCAAGATGAAATATATTGAGATTAGTAACTACAGTGTTTATATCTAAACTATATGAATGTTTTGCTAGCCAACGAACATTCTTTTCAATAATGTCCCAATTGCTTCCATGTCTGATGATTGATGCTGCATCGCCAATTGCATCTATGCTAACTGTCCAATGCAAATTATGAAACGTTCTTGTAAGGTCATACCAGAAGTCATCTTGAAAACTTGCATTTGAAGTAATTAACACTTGTACATCTGGATAATTATTTTTTATTTGTTCAATTAAAAGTTTAACTCCTGGTATCCTTGTTGGTTCGCCACCAGTGAACATAATTCTTTTTAAACTGTGTAGGTTGGCTTTTATCCAATTAACATTCTCATCATCTACTGATACTGTTTTTGATTCTGGCGCTGATCCAAAATAACGTTCTAGCTTTGGATTTTTTTTAACTTCTTGTCCAATTCCGTGCGAGAATTCAGGATTGCAACTTCTACATTTGAAATTGCATATGTTGAAACTTCTAAAGTCAATGAAGTCAATATCAGTTTCAGTAAAACGTTTATCGTTGTAATCTCGTAGACTATTAGTTCTGAGACTTTGTCCTTGTAAATCTTCTTGTTCAACACAACCCTGACATACGTTTGCAACTTTGTTGTTGAGTATTGCTTGTTGTAATTCTAAAAGTTTTGGATGTGAGACCCACTCGTCGAGAGAAACTTCATAACGAGGAGTTTGGCAACAGGCGGCGACACCTGTGCTATCAATAAAAGCATGTTTAAAAGGAAGAGGACAATAAAAATTATCTGACATTCTCGTACTTGTCTCCTATACTGTACTTATCCAACAAATGCACGTTCAACCACAAATGTGCCTGCACTTTTGCGATTGCCCTCACTCCATCCATTGGCTTTGAGCATGCCACCAATGTCGTTGTTAAATTCTATGCTGCCACAAATCATTGCTTTGTCTTTGCTGGGATCTGTATCTGCAAACCACCAGTCTAGGTCAATGAACTTTTGAATGCGTCCGTGGTTTTTGAAAGTTAAATCTCTGGTTACTGTAGGGAAATAAGTGAAATTCATTTCTTCACTCATTTCTTCAAGGAAAGCATTGTATGATTGCAAGTCGGCTATTTCTCTCACAGTCCAGCACAGATTGATATGATCAAATGCACTGTAAGTATCCATATCACGTAGCAAACTGATAAATGGTGCAATGCCTGTGCCTGTAGCAAACATCCACAAGTTGCCACCCAATTCCAGGTTAGCCAATGTTAAACTTCCTGTAGGTTTGTCACTTATTTCTAGTTCATCGCCAGGTTTAATATGCTGTAAAAGGCTTGTAAGCGGTCCATTAGGTACCTTGATGCTGTAAAACTCTAGGTAATCATCACCAGGGCCGCTAGTGAAGCTGTATGCGCGACTAATACTGCTTTTAGGCATACCGACCATGGTAAATTCGCCTGCATTGAATCTGTATGTTTGTGGACGTTTTGTTCTAAATCGAAACAGACTATCAGTATAGTGTTCCACTTCAATTACAGGTAAGATCATACTTTGTACTCAAAGTTTTGACATTCTGTTCCGCGTTCTAGCAGTGTTGCACCATTTCGTATGTGAAAACGTTCAGCCATTTCAGTTAGAGGTGACAGTGTAACCCAGCGGTTAACATCTGTATTGCGCTTGATATGGCTGGCCACATCCAATACAATCTGTCTGCCGGCACCTCGTGTGTAACTCCACACAGTGTAAAACACTGCAATGTTACCGTGTTCGCCATCTTGGCTTGCTGCTTGACTGTATAAGTCAAGTTCATGTTCTGTTAGAGGTACTTCATTGGTATAGGCTACACAGATAACTGCTAGCGGCCCTTCATGAAGAACTGGTGCTTGCTCGGCAAATTGATCTTCATAGAGAGCATACACTTCTCGACCACTGGTGCAGCGAAATTTGCCGTTAAGATGTGGCCGAACTGGATCGTCGCCAAGAATGTTTACTATTTGTTTGAAATCTAATTTTGCTAGCACAGGAGTTCCTTGTTGTTGTTAACAGGAATATTTACCGGCGTCGAGTGATCCGGCCTTTAGAAAGATCATATGGCGATACTTCTAATTCTACTGTATCGCCGGCAAGCACTTTGATTCGGTGCATGCGCATTCGACCGTTTAATTGTGCTATTAATTCGTGACCGTTTGCTTCAATAATTACGCGAAACATACCGCCACGTAGCAATTCAGTTACCTTACCTTCGAACGTAACAAGTCCTTCTTTACCCATTTGTAAACAACTCGTATACCTCTGGCATCTTATCCCTTAATTTAATACCTTTAACTGCATCTTGCCAGTCTAACTTTATTTGACCTTGTTCGATAAGTTCATGTTTCAGTTTTTCTTTATACAATAAAGTTTTAACATGCTCATTATAGGCATTTGCTTTTAGAACACGTTGTTTTTGTGATTCGGTGAATACATGTGATTCCCAATATGGATCGTCATTTTGTATGTAACTATAACTGATAGTAAAGCCTTGGTTATGTAACCAATCTTCTGTTTCTTTTAGGTATAGTATATTCAGTTTGCTTACCACAATATTAGCATTTAGAATAGCATTCGGCATACTTTTAAAAACTTCTAATGTTTTAAGTGTATTGTTCCATTTGAGAGGAAACCTCATATATTCAAACTTGTCTTCAATTGCATCAATACTACAAGTAAGTGTAAGTTTTGGAAACTGGGCTAAAAGATTCATTTGTTCATCAGTTGGAATGGTGCTTGTGTTTGTAATTATATCTACATGACAGTTGGTATTTCCGCAGTCTATTAGTTTTTGTAAAGTATACACAGTGAGTTTATCATAAAAAGGTTCACCACCGAGTATACTTAAAAAAACTAAATCTTTGTGTATTAATCGATCTATTTCTTCTTTTGGTGTTGACTGGGTTGGATTATCTATTCCAACTAGTTTTTCATACTTTCTCCACCCGGTACTGAGGCTACCACCACAAGTTATGCAAGCACCATTACAAACGTTAGAAGTATATAGTTTTAAGTAATTGACTTTGTTGTTACCTGCTATGGCAATCTTCTCTATTTCGCCTATATCTTTATCCCACAAATAATCTAATGTTTCGTTTTTTATTTGCCTGTCGCTTTTATGCCCATTGGATTCGGGAATACTACAATGAAAACATCCTTTTGGTATTTGATTGTTTAACATTGTTTGTTTTAGTTTAGGGATATCTTCTTTGGCCGGCAATAGACAACATGGAGAATCAGGAGCTATACCCGCTTCTTGTCCAAAAAATGGTAGGACACAAAAAAATTTATTCTGTGTTGTCATTTATTCTTTGTAACCTATCCCAGCGGAAACTTTTCCAACCTTTGCTATCAACATCCCAAATTACGCAAACTTCTGGTGAGACTTTGCGCACCGCTTTGGTGCTGAGAGGGTCCTCCTTGTTTGCTTTAGGAACTACACTTTCAGAAAGTGTAGCATTTATTTTACGCAATGTACCATCTGCTTTGGTAAATGCAACTTCAATAACTCCGTTGATCAATGCAGCCTTTACACTGTCTTGTTCAATTCGTTGTGTATACTTAGTCATGTTTTCATCTCCATTAGGTCTTGAAATTCCCATATAATATCGTGAGCAGCGCCGCCAAATTTGCCTGTTCCTTTGCCTTTAACAACTGTGGGCAATGGTCCTATCCAGGTTAATCTGTCAACAAGCTGTTCTTGGCGTGCCAATTTGTGCAAGTGTTCAGGTTTCATACCATGGCGTTTGGTCATATCATACATTTCGAATGTTGATAGATGACTGAACTTTAGCGCAATCATGCTGCTTTCAGCTTCTGTCATAACCACACAATCATTGGCACCATTGATGGTGACGCTATACACTTGTTTCATGGTCGATCACTTTGTAGGCAGCAACAAATTCACT
>Ga0208899_1001252_pt1 | contig 18034 bp, 24 predicted proteins | sample VirMetDEL_Nov_24_FD_184518 | JGI IMG/M metagenome (GOLD analysis project Ga0208899, IMG submission 184518) | Aqueous microbial communities from the Delaware River and Bay under freshwater to marine salinity gradient to study organic matter... | ecosystem: Environmental > Aquatic > Marine >... | reverse complement strand
TACACCAAACACTATACCACTTTGGACAGATAGCCAAGTTCTCGGTGATAGCGTGTTATCACAAGATGCTGGCGCTACAACACTTACGGTTGCCGGTATTATAAATGGCCAAGGAGCTATTGAAGGCGAATCACTAACGATAAATACAGGGCCGTCAACTATTACAGGTGAACTTGATAAAGACGGAAATAAAATAACAAACTTAGGGGATCCCACCTCTGCGCAAGATGCAACTACGAAAACTTATGTTGATAGCGCAGATGCAGTTAACGCTGCTAATATAACTACTAACACTGGCAACATATCTACCAATACTGGTAATATATCTTCAAACACTATAGCTATTACAGGTAAACTTAACAAGTCTGGTGATACAATGACCGGAGTGTTAAACATGGGTAGTAATAAAATTACAAGCCTATCAAATCCAACTGCAGCTCAAGATGCGGCTACTAAAGCTTATGTAGATGCATCAAGTGGTAGTGGTGTTGGAAATATTGTAGGTACAGCAAATGAAATAGATGTAAGTGTTTTTGGAACAACTTACACATTGTCTTTACCAGGACAAATATCAACTAACGTATTAGGTAACTTAACTGGCAACGTGTTTGGTAATATAACTGGTAATGTAACTGGTAATGTTGCAGGTGGTGATCTTACTGGCTCAAGAGTCATAGTAAGACCTCCTTTCACATCCCCAATTGCACCAATTCAAAATGCTAGACTTTCAGTGCAAAGTGATGCATCAGTAGGTATAGGTTATAACAATATAAATCCGGGTGTAGCGACCACTGCAATTGCTTTTGAAAACGGAGGTTCGCCAGTTGGATCTATTGTTGTTTCCGGAAGTTCAACGGCTTACAATACGTCTTCTGATTATAGATTAAAAGAAAACGTCGTAGAAATGACCGGTGCAATAGAACGTATTAGTAAATTAGAGCCAAAGAGATTTAACTTTATAGCCAACCCAGAATTAACTTTAGATGGTTTTTTAGCACACGAAGTAGAAAATATAGTTCCAGAAGCTGTAGACGGTGTTAAAGATGGAATGAAAGATTTTGAAGAAATTCAACTAGACGAAAACAACGAGATAATAGAAGAGCCAATTATAGTTACAAAACCAAAATATCAAAGTATTGATCAAAGTAAATTAGTACCTCTATTAGTAGGAGCTGTTCAAGAATTAATAAAAGAAGTAAACGAACTTAAAAGTAGATTGTAAACAACGCTTGTAAAGATCACTAAAAATAAGTGATATATAAGATATACCTTGCTCGGGAAAGAGCAACCAAATAAACTAACATAAAACCAAAACCAATGACACTATATTATAAGACTAGTACGTGGAGTAGTCAACCACAAATATCCGAAGACCAAATAAACTTTTGGAAGCATATCGCTGATAAAACAAATTGGCGAATAGTACAACTACCAAATGGATATTTTCAAACTGAATACAAAGATAAAGATGGTACGTGGCAAGATGTAACTCGTAGAGAAACACTTGATGGAGCTGAAGCCGCTATTGATGGTAGCATTGAGCATTACACTAAAAAGCTTGAATTTGTACAAGGGCCTAAGGTAGTAAAAACCTTTGAATAATATTATATAATCAAATTAAATTTAATTAAATCATGACCGACAAAATTGTCAAGAACCTTAACTTTGGCCAAGAAGCTAAAGATAATGTATTTAAAGGAATAGAAAAACTCACAAAAGCTGTTAGCTCCACACTTGGGGCTAGCGGCCAATGTGTTATTCTAGAAGATGATCAGGGTAAACCTGTCATCACAAAAGACGGTGTAACTGTAGCAAACGCTATAACACTGTTAGACCCAGTAGAAAATATGGGTGCAACGCTTTTAAAAGAAGCTGCTAGAAAAACTGTGCAAGAAGCTGGCGATGGAACAACAACGGCTACAGTACTAGCGCACTCTATTTTAACTGAAGCTTATAAAAACATAGATAAAGATAACACCCGCAATATTAAAGAAGGTATAAATAAAGCCGTTGTTAATGTTGTTAAATACTTAGAAGATAAAGCTATACCGGTTGAAGGTACCATGCTTGATGATGTTGCTACTATTAGTTGTAACAACGATAAAGAACTAGGTAAAATAATTGGGGAAGCGTTTAAAGCTGCTGGTGAAAACGGAGTTGTTGTTATGGAGCCAACAACCGAAGATACTACAGAGCTTGAGTTAGTTGATGGTGTTCAGTATGAAAAAGGATTGACTAACTCACATTTTGTAACAAGCAAAGACAAGAGAATAGCTGAGCTTGATAATCCATTAATATTGCTACTAGAATCGCCTGTAGAGTCTGTACGTAAAATACAATCGGTGTTAGAGTATGTAATTAAAAATAAAAAACCTTTGCTTGTAGTAGGTGATTTAGAAACTGAAGTGTTAGCAACGCTAGCAATGAATAAAGTAAAAGGTAATATAAAGATTAATGTAGTCAATGCGCCTACATACGGTATAAATAAAAAAGATACACTTTCTGATTTAGCTTTACTTACTGGCGCTACTGTTGTTAATGAAGATCTTGGTGATGACTTAGATGTTATTAATCCAGATTTTTTAGGTACGTGTTGGAAAAGCATTACTAATGATACAGAAACTATATTACAAGTAGATACATCTACTGATGAAATAAAAGAATTAATTAGTTCAGTAAAAGATTTAATAGCTAAAGCTAAAGCACCCGGTGAAGTTATACGTCTTGAAAAACGTTTGGCTAGACTTTCAGGTAAAGTGTCGGTTGTAAAAGTTGGAGCAAATTCAGAGATTGAATTAAAAGAAAAATCGGATAGGGTCGAAGATGCTATCTGTGCTACTAAAGCCGCGGTAAAAGAAGGTATAGTGTCAGGAGGTGGTATAGCTTTACTCGATGCATCTAATAAAACCAAAGCCAAGAGCGTTGGTGAAAAGATTCTTCTTGAAGCTATTAAAGCACCGTTTAAAACTATACTAGATAATGCTGGACTGGAAGAGGTTGGTACGCCCGAAGAAGGTATGGGTGTTAATGTAATTACAGGCGATATTGTGAATATGATTGATAAAGGTATTATTGATCCTTTGCTTGTAACTAAAAGCGCACTCAAACACGCGGCTTCAGTGGCTACCACTATATTATCTACAGATTGTGTAATCAATAATTTAAGAGTTGGAGATGAAAGCAATAGGTAGAAATATAATTATAAAAAAGAAAAAAGAAGATACCGTCAAAAAAACAGACGGTGGTCTTATGTTGACTAGCACGCAGCGAGTTGATATACGTTACAAAGAAGCAACTGTGCTTCACTGTGGTAATGATGTTAAAGGTATAGAAGAAGGTAAAACTATATTCTATGATAAAAACGCAAGTCATCGCCTTGAAGTTGGTAAAGAAGTTTTCCATGTTATACGTGATATTGATGTAGTTGTTATACTATGAAGTTAGACGCTAGTGACATTAGGGATTTAAATCTTCTTAAACACTATCGTATAATACGTAAGTGGGCTTGCAAAAACAACGATCTTAACGACGCAGAGCTAGAGTTATTAATATACTTAGACTGCATGGATATGTTTACGCGTAAAGATTTTGAAGATGGTACATATTCTTTTAGTTGGGACAATAGGCGTTGGAACAAGCTTTTACAAAACGACTGGATTACACTTTGGAGAAAGTATAATAGGACTACACAAAAGTATAATATATATAAAGTATCATTTAAAGGTAAACAGTTAATATCACGCATGTATAGAATTATGCTAGGTGAAGAAGATATACCTACTAGCACCAGACGTAATAGCATAATGAAAGGCAAGACTTATAGTGACAAAGTTTTGTCGTTTGCTATTAATAAAGTCAACAAAGATAAAAACAGATAACATGGCTAAAAAAGGTTTTAAACTACCACCACCCACACCGTTGAAACAAACAGCAGGCAATAGCTTTTTTACAAATCTACCCATGAGACCTTATGTTTCATCTGGATCGTATGCTAACCCACAAACTTACTTTGGTGAGACTTCATTGGGCGCAGATATTGTTTCTAGTATAGGTAACAAATTTGCTGATTCAATAAACGCAGCTTCTAAATCTAGCGAAGATTCAGATGGTGATGGGTTGGATGTTTCAGGTTCCGATTTAACTATTGATGCTACTGGAAATCAAGAGGGCCAAAACACTAATGTAGAAGGTTTAGAAGAAGGAGAAGATCCTAAATTAGAAGCTAGAATTATAAAGGCTAAAAATGAAGGTAATCTTAAGAAAGCTGCTAGACTGCAAGGTAAACAAGACAGAAAAACAACTAGACAGGTTGAAGGAGAAAAAAGAATAGAAGAAAGACAAGACGACAGAGGGGCCAGAGTTAAAGCAAGACAAGAAGGTTTAACAAAAGATTTTGAAGATAAAAACTTTGCTGGTAGAATGTTATCTTCAATAGGTAATATATTTAGAAGTCCAACAACTATGAAAGAAGATTCACCGCTAGGCTTTGTTCCTGGCCAACAAATGGGGCAACCTCAAGCTTTTAGCTATGACGTGCCACAACAAGCAAATATGATGGGTACAGCTAAACCTGTATTTAATCAACAAACTATGGGTATGGCAGAAGCTGCTTTTGGTAACCCAACAATGAGACAAGCGTCAATTGGAGCACCGTTCCAATCAAACGCTTTTTACGCAGCGTTAAACGATGCTAAAGAAAAAGGAGCCGAAACTTTTGAAGTTGGTGGTAAAAAATTTGATGTAAAATAAATAACTATGGATCACAATATAAAAAAATTAATTAGTAAACCTGATCTTGATGGTCAAGTAGGAGAAAACGCGGTTTGGTCAGGTCCATTAGATACTAGTGGCTTTCCAATGGCGCCAGGTAGTAGTTCTGGTATTACAGGCATGAAACTTAAAATGGCTAAGTGCAGCTATACGCCAGGACCAATAACTAAAAAAGCTCAAGGTGCCTGAGGTAAATAAAAAAACCTTAAAGTGTAACAAACCTAGAAAAACACCAGGTCACAAAAGCAAATCACATATTGTTAAAGCTTGTGAAAATGGTAAAGAAAAAATAATTAGGTTTGGCCAACAAGGTGTAAGTACTGCCGGTAAGAAGCAAGATAAAAAATCAAAAGCAAGACGTGCTAGCTTTAAAGCGCGTCACGCAAAAAATATTAAAAAAGGTAAAATGTCTGCCGCTTACTGGGCTGACAAAGTAAAATGGTAATTATGGAAAAAGGACACTTTGGCCAGTACTCTGGCAATGCAAGACACTCACGTACACCTGTAACAAAAAAGAATTACAGAGCTTCAGTAGCAGATGATGCTGCACATATTCATTATTTAAAAATGGATGTTATGTATGATGATCATCATGGTCATAGTGATGAGAATATGACTGCAGATGAAAAGCATATATCTAAGCTAGCAGGTGATATGAAGTATGACAAAAAACACCACGGATCACCAGCTAAACAAACAGATGAAAGAGAAGGTGGTAGAGGTACATCAATAACAGAAGGTGTAGATCTTGATGAAACTACTGCTAGTTTGTCTGACATGTATAAAAGAGATGCTAAATTAACAGTGCCAGATTTTCCTAATTTAAGAGAAGACACTAGTGGTAGAATGTTTGTGCAAGGTCAACCAACCGGTAGTAATCCATATATTGGTAGAGGTAGTTTTGTAGAAGGTAGCGTTGGAAGTGTTTATACGCCTGAGCAAATTTCTGCTGGTAGAAAAAAATATGAAGGTTTAAAAGCTAAAAAACAAAAAGCTTTAGATTATTTAGCTAAAAATTAATAGCATGAAATCAAAAGGTTTAGGTGACGACATAGCTAAGTTTACTAAAGCTACTGGTATTAAAAATATAGTAGATAAAGTATCTGAAGGCCTAAACATAAATTGTGGTTGTAATAACCGACAAGAGTGGTTTAACGAAAAATTTCCATATAGACACTAATGGCATTTAAACTAGCACCTCCGTTTCCAATAGACAACACTCCAATATATCAAGTTGATATGGAAGATGGCGTGTTAGGCAAAGCTAACAACAATGGTACTATTATTATAAACGATAAAGTAGGACCAGATAAAATAGATGAAGTTATTGCTCATGAAAAAGTACACATCGCACAAATGAAACGTGGTGATCTTGACTATGATAATAAAAACGTTTATTGGAAAGGTAAAGTAATACCAAGATCAAGTATAAAAGAAGGCGCAAAAGATTTGCCGTGGGAAGCTGAAGCATATAGAAACGCATAATGAAACCATCTAAGAAAGGATATTTAAGAAACAGCCCTGATGTTAACAAGCCAGTAAATAAGATACTAGGTAATAAGATAACAATGAAAGGAGTTGACTTTAAAGTCTTAGGTACTGATGATAGAGGTTACACTAAGATTATGTACCCAGGTTATGATTATACATTTCCTGGCGCTAAACACGTTATAGAAAAACGTTTAAAATAAAATTATGGGATTTAAATTACCAGGAGTTAAAATAAAAACATACGGTGTTAAAGGTGGTTCATCTCCATTTAAACAATCAGTAGATGAAACAAGTGGTGATCCAGTTGATGAAAGGTTCGGTATAAATGTTTCAGATTCTTCTGATGTTATAAACAGAGCTAGTCTACCAACAGCTTATCAAACCAAATTACTAGAGGGTTATTCTGCTATAGGTAAACCTTATCAAAGATATGAAGGTGGAGGTAAATATAAGTTTATAGGCAGTAGACACCCGTACGCTGGACATGGAGCTCCTGATTTACAAGATCCTTTTGATTATGACGCTGAAACCTATGTAGCTCCAGCCGCCGGTTTAGGAGCTGCTAATAGAGCTGCTAGAGAAAGTTCTAATATATATGATATGCTTGAAGAACAGTTTAGACTGTCAAAAGAAAATGAAGATCCTGAAATAGCTAGTAAAGCTATTTTTAATGCCCAAGAAAAGTTTTACAAAGATGTTTATGGTTATGATCCTAAAAAAGAATCTTGGATAACGCCTGCTAAAGATAGATTAAGTTTTGAAGATCCTGTTATTCAAAATACAGCCAAAATGATTGATAACTTCAACAACGCTAGAGTAGCAGCGTTAGAAGATAGAAAAAAAGCACAAGATGCTATGAGATTAAAACTTTTTCCAGGATTAAAAAAGTAAAAAAATAAGTGATAATATTAGTATAACAATTTAATCTAATATTATGAAAAAACTATTTTTAGCACTATTATTTAATTTAATTACATTAACAGCTTTTGGCCAAGATGATTTTTCAGGTTGGTGGGAAAGCAAAACATCTAAATACATTACAATGATTTACGTAGGAGACTACGGTGTATCACAGGTTGTTAACTACAACCCTTTTAATGAAGATGTTATAGAAGAAAGAATAATCAAAAGAAACAAAAATACATTTGTAACGCACTTGTTTAACAAGCGTAATGGTTATTCAGTAAAAGTAAAGTACAAACTAAAAGATAAAAATAACTTAATATGTAAGTTTACTGGTGATTTAAAAAGAACAGTACATCTTACTAGATATAAGTTTGATTTAAATAATAAACTAAAAACATAAAACAATGCCGTATTCACCAATGCAAAAACATTGCATCCAAATGAAAGATCATAAAGGTAAAACTACCGGGCTTATGATGGAAGGTTCTGCAATGCATATGTCAATGCTCCATAAGGAGTCAGACAAACAAGAAAAAGAAAACTTAATGGAAGATATGCCAGTTGATGACAAAGCGTCAGCTATGGAAATGTCTCCTTATAAAATGGGTCATGAAGGATCAGCCGCTGAAATGTCACCTTATAAAATGGGGCATGAGTCACCAGCAGAATTTACTGGTATGAGTGGAGGTTCAGCTTTACATCAGGAAGAAAAAAAAGAAACCAAAAAAGATTCAGTTTCTTCTAAAGAAGACAAAGATCTTAAAATGATGAAAAAGCTACAAAGTCTTAATATAAGTTTTGACTCAGGTAAAGATAAACCAAAAAAGCAAATCAAAAAGCAACTAGAAAAATAATGAAAAAACTTTTAAGTCTTTTAACTGGTGGTTTAATAAAAGACGTAGGTAATGTAATAGATAAACTTACAACTACAGACGAGGAAAGATTAGCTGCTAAACAAAAGATTCAAGAGTTGTTAGAAAAAGCAGATCAAGATGCGCAAACTCAAATTACAGAGCGATGGAAACTTGATATGCAATCAGATTCATTTTTATCAAAGAGTATCCGCCCGCTAGTGTTAATATATCTTACTGTTATATTTACGGCATTAGCATTTTTCGATGGTAACATTGGTGGGTTTAAAGTAGCTGAAGAATATATCCCAATATTTCAATCGCTATTAATTACAGTATACGGCGCTTATTTTGTAGGTCGTACTTGGGAGAAGTCAAAAAAAAGTAAACAAGAATAAAATTAAATTAAATGTCAAAGTCAATTACAGCTGAAGAGCTTAAACAAGTTAAAGATCAACAAACAGAGTTAGGTCAAGTAGTAAATCAAATAGGTCAACTAGAAGCTAGCAAACACGCTTTGCTACACAAGATTGCTGGTATTAATGAAGGTATTGAAGACACTAAAAAGCAATTAGAAGAAAAGTACGGATCTATTAACATTGATTTAGAAACCGGCACTTACACTGAAATCGAAAAAGAAGATGACAGTGATTTAAGTGTTGTTAAATCAGAAGACTAATGAGTACTGTTATAAGAAAAATCAGTATTGGTTCTGATTATAAGAATGATGCTATGCACTACGCGTTAGGCCAACAGGTCTACGGTGGTCATGAGATATCACATATTCTGTTTGAAGACGAAGACGCTTCTTATAACATATTCATAAAGAAAAACAATGAGGTATTGCCATGGAAGAAATTTAATTCTAACATGGCTATATCCGTTGAATATGATTTAGAATATTAATGAAAAGCGTTTTTGATTTTATAGTTGTACCAGACGGAAAAAGGTATAACAATGAAGTTGATATAAATGGCGATAAACTTATAGTTAATTCTAGTATAGAAAACTTTAAGCTTATAAACAGAACAGCAACAGTACTTACTGTGCCAACTGCTTTTGAAACGCCAATACAAGAAGGTGATAAAGTTATTATACACCATAATGTATTTAGAAGATATTATAACCATCAAGGTAAAGAAGTTGATAGTAGTAAAACATTTAATGACAATAGATATTTATGTCAATACGATCAAATATATCTTTACAAACGTATGGTAAAATGGTTACCAGTTCGTGACCATTGTTTTATTATACCAATAAAAAATAATGATACTTGGTCTCAAGAGCCAGAACAAAAGAATAAAGGTATAGTAAAAATAGGTAATAAAACCCTAGAATCACTAGGTATATATGAAGGTGACTTAGTTGGTTTTAAATCAAATAGAGAGTTTGAGTTTATCATAGATAAACAAAGACTATATTGTATGCAATCAAATGATATTTTAGTTAAGTATGAGTTCAAAGGAAACGAGAAGGAATATAATCCGAGCTGGGCAAAAAGCAGTTAACGAGCTTATTAAGGTAGCTGAAGAAAAGATTATCACTAATACTGAAGATGATGTTTCTGCAGATAGACTTAAAAACGCAGCTGCTACTAAAAAGCTAGCTATATTCGATGCTTTTGAAATACTTTCTAGGATAGAGGAAGAAAAAACAATGCTTGAAGATAAACCCGGAGAAACTAAAGAAAAAAGTTTTAAAGGTTTTGCTGAAGGTAGATCAAAGTAATGTACGAGCAGTCTTTAGTAAAAGTAGTAAAAGACCATATAAAGCCTAGCGTTTTAAAGAAAAATAATAGGTATAAAAAATGGGAGTATGGTTATGATGTTGAAAACGATATTATAATTATAAGTAGAGATGGTACTGTAGGTGATGTTATTGAAATACAAAATCTAAGAATAGCTTTACCTTTAGCTCCAGATAACATTTATAGTTCTTCTGATAAGATAGAAAAGCAGTTTTGGGTTAAAGAAGAATACCCTAAAGCTTTATCTAAAATAAAAAGTGTGTTTGACTGGGAACGTTATCCTTCTAATTTTAAAGAGCAATGGTATGATTACATTGATACAGAGTTTAAAAGACGCGATGAAGGTTTCTGGTTTTACAACAAGGGTGTTCCTACTTATATCACTGGCACTCATTACATGTACTTGCAGTGGTCTAAAATTGACGTTGGCGCAGCCGATTACAGAGAGTCAAATAGACTTTTCTTTATATTCTGGGAAGCTTGCAAAGCCGATCAACGTTGTTATGGAATGTGCTATCTCAAAAACCGACGCTCTGGTTTTTCATTCATGGCATCAGGGGAAACTGTTAACATGGCCACAATATCATCTGATTCACGGTTCGGCATATTGTCCAAATCTGGAGCCGACGCTAAAAAAATGTTCACCGATAAGGTTGTACCAATATCCATTAATTACCCGTTCTTTTTCAAACCAATCCAAGACGGTATGGACAGGCCAAAGACGGAGCTCGCCTATAGAGTACCAGCGTCGAAGCTCACCAGAAGAAAACTTGATCAAGGTGAGGCGCCAGAGGAGATCGATGGTCTTGACACCACGATTGATTGGAAGAACACAGGAGACAACTCGTACGATGGTGAGAAACTCAAACTCCTCGTACACGACGAATCGGGTAAATGGGAGAGGCCGGACAACATCCTCAACAACTGGCGAGTCACAAAGACGACGTTAAGATTAGGTAGTAAAGTTGTAGGTAAATGCATGATGGGATCTACAAGTAACGCTTTAGATAAAGGTGGTGCAAACTTTAAAAAATTATACTATGCTTCAGACGTTACAAAAAGAAACCGCAATGGACAGACTAGCTCAGGATTATATAGTTTGTTCATACCTATGGAATGGAACTACGAAGGATTCATTGATTCTTATGGATTACCTGTATTCGAAACGCCGAAAGACGCGATTAAAGACGCGCAGGGTGATTTAATAACAACAGGTGTTATAGAACATTGGGAAAACGAAGTTGATGGTCTTAAAGATGATCAGGATGGTTTAAATGAATATTATCGCCAGTTTCCTCGAACAGAGAAACACGCGTTTAGAGATGAGGCAAAGTTATCTTTATTTAATCTAACTAAAATATACGAGCAAATAGATTACAATGAAGATATTAAAAATAAAGTTTTAGTTACACAAGGTAATTTTCAGTGGGCTGGTGGTGTAAAAGATACTACAGTTAATTTTTACCCTGAAAAAAACGGTAGGTTTCTTGTTTCTTGGATTCCACCTACAAATTTACAAAATCGTGTAATAATAAAAAATGGAGTTAAATATCCTGGCAACGAACATATTGGTGCTTTTGGTTGTGACTCTTATGATATATCAGGAACTGTAGACAAACAAGGTTCCAAAGGATCTTTACACGGTCTAACTAAGTTCAGCATGGAAGACGCTCCGTTTAATATGTTTTTTTTAGAATATATATCAAGACCACCAACAGCAGAAATATTCTTTGAAGATGTACTTATGGCATTACATTTTTATGGTATGCCTATATTAGCAGAGAATAACAAACCAAGATTACTGTATTACTTAAAGCGTAGAGGTTATAGAAGATTCTCTATAAATAGACCTGATAAACTTTACAACAAGCTTTCAGTTGCAGAAAAAGAAATAGGTGGAATACCTAACTCATCAGAAGATATTAAGCAAGCGCATGCCGCTGCTATTGAGTCTTACATAGAAGATTATGTAGGATTAAAAGAAAATGAATATGGGAATATGTATTTTCAAAGAACGCTAGAAGATTGGGCTAAGTTTAATATAAACAATAGAACAAAGTTTGATGCAACAATAAGTTCTGGTTTAGCTATAATGGCTTGTAATAAAAATAAATATACTCCAGTTCAGTTAGTACAAAAAGATCCAGTTAGTCTAAGCTTTGGCAAATATGACAATACAGGTTATACATCAAAAATAATAAAATAGATGATTTACACTAATGTTAATAGTTCATTTCCAAGTCAGGTGGTACCAGACGCAGAAAAGAATACTTTAGACTACGGTTTCCAAGTAGGTAGAGCTATTGAAAACGAATGGTTTAGAGGTGATCGTGGCTTAGGTGCTGGTGGTCGTTTTGGAAACAACTGGCAAGATTTTCATAGATTAAGATTGTATGCTAGAGGCGAACAGTCTGTAGCTAAATACAAAGATGAATTATCAATTAACGGTGATTTATCTTATTTAAATTTAGACTGGAAACCAGTTGCAGTGTTGTCTAAGTTTGTAGATATTGTTGTAAACGGAATGACTGATAAAGGTTATGAAATAAAATCTTTTGCAAGTGATCCTTTTGCTGTAAAGCAAAGAACTCAATATGTTTTTGACGCTATAAAAGACATGCAGAGTCGTGAGCAAATTGAATCTTTAAATCAAGCAACAGGTCAAAACTTTTATTCTAGCGTAAATCCAGACGCTTTACCTCAAAATGAAGAAGAACTAGAGTTGTACATGCAGCTTAGTTATAAGCAGTCTATTGAAATAGCTGAAGAAGAATTAATTGAAAACGTATTTAACTACAACAAATACGATGAAATAAAGAAAAGACTAGCTTACGATTTAGTTGTATTAGGCATAAGTTGTGTTAAAACAGATTTTAATTTAGCAAACGGTATTACACTTGATTACGTGGATCCTGCTAATTTAGTTTATTCGTACACAGAAGATCCTAACTTTGAAGATGTTTATTACGTTGGTGAAGTTAAAAGCGTAAGTTTAGAAGAGGTTAAAAAGCAGTTTCCATATTTAACCGACGCTGAATTAGAAGAAATACAAAAATATCCAGGTGACTCTAATTACACTAGAAACTATTGGGGTCAAGATGATAATTACAATAATGTACAAGTCTTATATTTTGAATACAAAACATACAATAATCAAGTATTTAAAATTAAACAAACAGATCAAGGTTTAGAAAAAGCTTTAGAAAAGCCAGGAGATTTTAATCCACCTGAAAATGAAAACTTTGAAAGAGTACATAGAGCAATAGAGGTTTTATACAGCGGAGCTAAAATACTTGGTCAAGAAAAAATGCTTAAATGGCAATTATCTGAAAATATGACCAGGCCATATAGTGATCAAACTAAAGTTCAAATGAACTATAGTATATCTGCTCCTAGAATTTACAAAGGCAGAATAGAAAGCCTTGTAAGTAAATGCGTTGGGTTTGCTGATATGATTCAGTTAACACATTTAAAAATACAACAAGTACTTGCTCGAATGGTACCAGATGGTGTATTTGTAGATGTTGACGGTTTAGCGGAAGTTGATCTTGGTAATGGTACAAATTATAATCCTCAAGAAGCTTTAAACATGTACTTCCAAACTGGTAGTATTGTTGGTAGATCTAAGACTATTGATGGCGATATGAATCCTGGTAGAGTGCCGATTCAAGAATTACAAACTTCAAATGGTCAAGCTAAAATAGGAGCGCTAGTACAAACGTATCAATATTATTTACAAATGATACGTGACGTAACGGGACTAAATGAAGCTCGTGATGGTAGCCAACCAGATAAAAATGCTTTAGTAGGTTTACAAAAATTAGCCGCGGCTGCTTCAAACACAGCTACAAAACACATACTACAGTCTCTTATGTATTTAACAATTAGAGCTGCAGAGAATATAAGTTTACGTGCTGCAGATATGCTTGAGTTTCCACTTACTAAAAATGCTTTAATAAGTTGCATAAATCAATACAATGTCGGTTCTTTGCAAGATATAGAAAAGTTAAACATGCATGAGTTTGGTATATTTTTAGAATTAGAACCAGACCAAGAAGAGCAACAAAGGTTAGAGCAAAATATACAGGTTGCATTACAAGGTGGGCAAATAGGTTTAGAAGATGCTATTGATATTAGACAAATTAAAAATATTAAATTAGCTAATCAGTACCTTAAGCAAAAACAAAAAGAACGAGCTGAAGCAGCCGCAATGGCTCAACAGCAAAATATACAAGCTCAAGCTCAAGCAAACGCTCAAGCTTCAGAGCAAGCCGCTTTAGCTGAAGTGCAAAAACAACAAGCGTTAACTGAAAGTAAATTGCAATTAGAGCGAGGTAAATCTCAGTTTGAAATACAAAAACTAGAACGTGAAGCTCAAATAAAACAAATGTTAATGGAGCAAGAGTTTGGTTATAACTTACAACTAGCGCAAGCTAAAGTTAGTGCTGAAGCTACTCGTGAAAAAGAAATAGAAGATCGTAAAGATAAGCGTGCTAGAATTATAGGTACACAACAATCTGAAATGATTTCTCAAAGACAAAACGATGAGTTGCCAAAAGATTTTGAATCGTCTGGCAATGATACGCTTGGAGGATTTGGACTTGAACAGTTTGAACCTCGTTAAAAACTTTTAATTATTTAATTATATTATATTATGTCAGAACAAGTAAAGCAGGAAGGTGAGTTTAAATTACAAGCCAAACCTAAAAAACCTAAAAATTTAGGTAAAAAAGAAGAGGTAACTAAAATTGAAATACCTAATACAGCTGTAGAAGCTCAAGGTGAAATAGTGCCTGAAGTAACTAAAGTTGAAATAAAAGAAGAAGATGCCGTTCAAACACAAGAGACAAATGATAGCAATGTTGTTGTCGAAGAGTCCAAAGACAGTAGCGACAGCAAAGAAGTGGTTGAAGAAATACGGGCCACCAACGAAGAAATAGAGTCTCCTTTAACTGTTATTGAAGACGTTGAAGAAGAAACTAAAGTTACTAAAGAAGTAGAGCAAGCTGTACAAGAGCAAAGGGTTTTACCTGAAAATATTGAAAAGCTAGTTTCGTTTATGGAAGAAACTGGTGGTACAGTCTCTGATTACGTGAGACTTAATGCAGACTATACTAATGTAGATAACAATACATTGATAAGAGAATATTATAAACAAACACGTCCACACCTTGATCATGAAGATGTAAGTCTTTTATTAGAAGACTTTGATTATGATGAAGAGTTAGATGACGATAAAGATATACGCAAAAAGAAAATTGCGTTTAAAGAAGAAGTTGGAAAAGCTAAAAACTTTTTGGAAGACTTAAAAGGTAAATACTACGACGAGATCAAGTTGAGACCGGGCGTAACCCAAGAGCAACAAAAAGCTGTTGATTTTTTCAATCGATACAATGAAGAGCAAAACACCGTGAAGCAAATGCATAATGATTTTGTTGATCGTACTAATAACTTTTTGACTGATGATTTCAAAGGTTTTGATTTCACTGTTGGGGACAAGAAGTTTAGGTATGGTATTAAAAATCCTAAGCAAGTAGCTGACGCTCAGTCTGATATAACTAATTTTATTGGGAAGTTCCTAGATAAAGAAAACAAGATATCAGATTTGTCAGGTTATCACAAAGCTTTGTATGCAGCTAGAAATGCTGATACTTTAGCTCAACATTTCTATGAACAAGGAAAAGCTGACGCTGTTAAAAACGTTATGGCTAAGTCAAAAAATATTTCGACTGAGCCACGACAAACATCAAGCGGTGAAGTATTTGTTAATGGATTAAAAGTTAAAGCTATTAGTGGTGTAGATTCTTCAAAACTTAAAGTTAAAAAAATAACAATTAAAAAATAATTAATCATGCCTGGAATTGATCCATTATTTGGGACCATTGTCCCATCTCAAAAACAACAATTGCTAGACACTAACTACCTGTCATTTAATGGCGGTACTGGTGATGGCGATTCTGATACATTTGCTCAACAATATCTACCTGAGATTTACGAAAAAGAAGTAGAGCGCTACGGAAACCGTACGCTTTCTGGATTTTTACGTATGGTAGGAGCTGAAATGCCTATGACCTCTGACCAAGTAATTTGGTCTGAACAAAACCGTTTACATATTGCTTATGACGGATGTACTAACACTGGCGGTACTAGTACTATTACTATTCCTGTTGCTGCAGACGTTAAGAACGTAATTTCAGTAAACCAAACTGTAGTGCTACTAGATGCTGCTGGTAATGAGCTAAAAGCTGTAGTAATATCTTCCAACCTAACAACTGGTGATGTAGTTGTAGCTCCTTATACTGCTGCAGATACTTCTGGTCTTGCTGGAACTGTAAAGATGTTTGTATATGGCTCTGAGTATTCAAAAGGTTCATCTTTACCTAACAACACTTCAGCTACTACAGCTGATGGTTTTGTAAGTGTAGATCCTTCATTTACTCAGTTTTCTAACTCACCGATTATTATCCGAAGCAAGTATGTTGTTTCTGGTTCTGACACAGCTCAGATTGGTTGGGTAGAAGTTGCTACTGAAGACGGAACTTCTGGATATCTATGGTATCTAAAAGCTGAATCTGAAACAAGACTACGCTTCGAAGATTACCTAGAAATGTCAGTGATTGAAGGTGAAAAAGCTGCAGCTGGTTCTGCCGCTGCTGATCCTGCAAACGGCTTTAAAGGTACAGAAGGTTTGTTCGCTGCTATTCAAGCTCGTGGTAACGAAGAAGTAGGATTTAACGCTTCTGGTGATAAGCTAGAAGAGTTTGATGCTATTCTACGTAACCTAGATACGCAAGGAGCTATTGAAGAAAACATGCTTTTCTTGAATCGCGAAACTTCACTAGGTTTTGACGATATGCTAGCTGGAGTAGGTGCTCCACAAGGCGCTGGTTCAAACTACGGTGGTGGTAGTTCTTATGGTATCTTCGAAAATTCAGAAGATATGGCGTTGAATTTAGGATTCAGTGGTTTCCGCAGAGGTTCTTATGACTTCTACAAAACTGACTGGAAATATCTAAACGACGCTTCAACAAGAGGTGCTATTACTGCGAGTGCTACAACTTATGGAGTAAGCGCTATTGACGGAGTATTAATTCCTGCAGGTACATCAACAGTTTACGACCAAATTCTTGGTACTAACATTCGTCGTCCATTCTTACACGTACGATATAGAGCGTCACAAACTGACGATCGTCGTATGAAGTCTTGGTTGACTGGATCTGTTGGCGGTGCTTTCACAAGTGATCTTGATGCGATGGAAGTAAACTTCCTATCTGAAAGATGTTTGTGTGTGCAAGGTGCTAATAACTTTGTATTGTTTACGCACGTAGTTGTGTAATCACAAATTTTGTAAATGTTGGGGGTCACATAGCGTGGCCTCCAATAATTTACTTTTAACTAATTTTATTATATTATATCATGGCAAAAACAAAAGAAAAACCTAACGTTGAAAAAAGTTGGGAAATTAAAGATAGAACATATATGGTTATGGGTAGATACAAACCTTTAACTATGAGAATACCATCTAAGCATAGTAGAAAAGTACCTATGCTTTGGTATGATGAAGAGACAAACACGCAGCGTGAACTTAGGTACGCAACAAACATGAACTCTTGCTTTAAAGACGAGCAAGATGGTGAAGTTACGATGGGTACTATATTATTTAGAGACGGCGCTTTGGTTGTTCCTAAAAGAAATCAAGCGTTGCAAAAATTATTATCTTTGTATCACCCTTTAAAAGACAAAAAATACAAAGAGTTTGACTCCACTGTAATAGCTAATAACGAATTAGATGTTATGGAGTTGCAAATTGATGCATTAAACGCTGCTCGCGGCATGAGTCTAGAACACTTAGAAGCTATAATGAGAGTTGAAGTTGGTAGTAAAGTAGGTGAGTTATCTTCTAAAGAATTAAAACGAGATGCGCTTATTTTTGCTAGACAAAATCCAGCTTTATTTTTAGATCTAGCTAAAGACGAAAACGTTCAGCTTAGAAACTTTGCAATACTAGCTACCGAAGCTAATATTATAAATTTATCTCAAGATCAAAGATCGTTTTCATGGGCATCAAACGGTAAGAAACTTATGAATGTACCATTTGATGAAAACCCATACTCTGCTATGGCAGCTTTCTTTAAGACTGATGAAGGCGTAGAAGTCTTTAAGTCTATCGAGAAAAAGCTAAAATAACATGTAACAATAGTATAGGGCTCGTTCACTCGGGCCCTTATACTTAAAAAAAATATAAATGGCAATAAACGTAGATACA